>Ga0172382_10002251_pt1 | contig 32730 bp, 33 predicted proteins | sample Leawel138RmetaG_FD_122245 | JGI IMG/M metagenome (GOLD analysis project Ga0172382, IMG submission 122245) | Leachate microbial communities from a municipal landfill in Southern Ontario, Canada - Leachate well 138R metaG | ecosystem: Engineered > Solid waste > Landfill > Unclassified | place...
AGCACCGCCTCCGCCGCCGCCTCCGCCACCCCCTCCCCCACCGCCTCCGCCACCACCTCCGCCACCACCTCCGCCACCGCCTCCGCCACCACCTCCGCCACCACCTCCGCCACCGCCTCCGCCAGATGTGGATACGGAACCGGATACCGGTGCAAGCATCGTCGGCCCAGTTTTACTTGGGGCAGGATTGATTGGAGGAACCAGTGGACTCACCATATTTTTTCGCAAGAAAAAGAAAATGGGGTAAGGCAAGGCACATCATTTTATTCCCCCTGTTAATTATCTTCTCTCTGTTGTTGCTTTCATGCACACCAGAACAAGAGATTGTTGTACAGGAAGAAGCTATTCCAACTGAGCAATTAGTTGAGAAAGCTTTAGAACCAGAACTCACTCCAACTCCTACTGAAGAAGTAGCGGTTATTGAGGAAGAAGCTAAAGTTCCAGAGGAACCAGAAGTCGTTGAGACTCCGGAAGAGACAATGGTTGTAGAACCAACATCTTTTGCAGGAGAATACAAAATGGTTTCTGTTCATGGAGCAGAAAGCATAACTCCTTGGTACCAATCCTTCCTTCGGGAGGCAGAGGTCGTAGAATGTCCAGAACCCTGTTCAACCGAGCAGATAGATGACAATCTCGACCCAGAGAATAATGAGTTCCGGATAGTCCAGCACGGATGGGTCATGTATACCCATGGTGGCTGGCCCATATTACAGTTCCCACACCTTGGCAAGTACTTTTTAGTCGCTGAGGAAGCAGGGGACTTAGTAGGATTAGCATTCTGTTTAGATGCGGATTTCTGTTTCAAAGTTACAGATTACGTGATTCTAGATAGAGAACAAGTAGGCGGTTCTATTTCCGTGGCAGAACTCTTTGAGTCGCATGAGGGAAGTTATTTCCTATCTACATGTGCGACAAGGACAATACCCGGACTACCAACCCCTAAATTAATCCTACAACTAACACTTATCCAATAAAGTGCTACGGGAAGATCTTCGCGACCAGTACGGGACTAACGTCCAGTATAGCAAGATCTTCCCAAAGTGCATTTCCCATAATTAAAATTTTTAAATCGTAAGGTAGTATACCCTTATTTTTTGTTATCTAAAAAGCAAAAAACCAAGGATTTTTAAGTAGAATATTCTACAACCTTGGTTTTTGTCTTACCCTTTACACCCACATGAATTTTTTATTTTTTCCTGTTTTCAAACTCTGTCTCCCAAAGACAAACAAGTTCCGAGGGATCGGAGTTTGGTTTAACAGTTAGCTGGATTCCAGCAATATTAATCTGCATTGTCTGATTACTCTGGTTTGCATGAAAAACAGCATTGTGGACATTCATAACCACTGACATAGAAGAAATATTTGGAGAGGATAACATCTAGTCACCTCCAAGAGAGATGATCTCTTGATTTAAGGTCGCTTTTTTCTTCTCTTCCATTTCACGTTCGAAAAGTTTGTAACGAAAACTCCTGTGGTACTTCTCTGAATCCTCATCTGTTTTCTGAAGATAGGTTTCAACCAAACTTTCAGAAGTATCCTTGCCAGGCCTGCAGATGATGTAAACATCGTTGAAATATGTATACGTCCTTACTTGAAACTTCTCAGCCCGAGACACCATCTCTTCTGTGATATCCGAGATATCAGATCCGCAAGGACAGTCAACAAAGCTGATATCCTTCAGGAAACGGTTATAAGCCTTCTGACCATAACAACCCTTATAATAGAGGCTGTCTCTTTGGTCAGGGAAAAGCTCATAAATTTCTCCAAAAGATTCCATTTCAACACTAGCCAAATCCCTAAACACGTTTGCTTGAAACATAGTTCTCCTTTCAAAATTTGTGGGTTTTTAAAGAACAAGACATCAGATAAATAGAGGATTTCTCACTCTTTATCTAGGGTAGAGTATATCAAAAAAGAGGTAGAATTACTATAGGGCAGCTGTGTATATTTATCCCTTTCTGCTAAAATACCGTTATGAAAAAGAAAGTCTTAATAGGCATGAGTGGAGGAGTGGACAGCTCCGTTGCTGCATATCTCCTTAAAAAAGAGGGATACGAAGTCATTGGAGCTACAATGAAACTCTGGGAAGATGCAAGCCCAACATGTACCTCCCTTATTGCCATAGAGAAAGCAAAGAAAGTAGCAAAAGATCTAGATATTCCTCATCATGTATTCGACCTCAAAGACACCTTTGACAAGAATATTATTCAATACTTCATATCAGAATACCTAAAAGGAAAAACACCAAACCCCTGTGTTATCTGTAATAGGGAAGTTAAGTTCGGTGAATTGCTTAAGAAAGCGGAAGAAATGGGAATAGATTACATAGCTACTGGACACTATGCCAGAGTAGTTAAACCTTCAAGGAAAACAGGCGGAAGATATCTCCTAAGAAAAGGCAAAGACAAAGATAAGGATCAAAGTTATTTCCTGTACCGCCTAACACAAGAACAACTTAGTAAAACTCTTTTCCCCTTGGGCAACCTTACAAAAAAGAAGGTTAGGAAAATTGCAAAAAAGATTGATCTTCCTGTTGCAGAAGAAAGAGATAGCCAGGAGGTTTGTTTTATTCCAGACAATGACTACAAGAAATTTATTGAAAATAACATTAAAACAACCCCTAGAGAGGGTGATATTGTGGATGAGGAGGGAAAAGTATTAGGTAAACACTTCGGTATTCATAAATATACTGTAGGGCAGAGAAAGGGTGTTAAAACGATATCTAACGATCCATTATATGTGATAGGTATAGATAAAGAGAAGAATCAAATCATTGTAGGACCCGAGGAGTCCCTATACACGGGTCAGCTTACTGCAAAAGATACTAACTGGATAATTCCAACCTTGGTTAAAAAGAACACACCTTTGAAAGCAAAGATTAGATACAGAGCAGAAGAGATGGATTGTGAAATTACAAATATAGAAGAGAGTAACAAAGATAGGGTCACAATATCTTTCAAAGAAAAACAGAGAGCAATAAGCCCAGGACAATCTGTTGTCCTATACAAAAAAGATCTTGTCGTAGGGGGAGGAATAATCACAAAATAGCCTAGAATATTTTTTCATTTTAAGATAAAATAAGGAGTCTTTTTTCTCACACCACAAACTAAAAGGAGGTGAGGTCTTCTGGTAGACAAAAACAAAACGAAAAAACAGAAACGACAGAAAGAGAAAAGTAAACAAAAACCAACTAGTAAAACAAACGGAAAGAACGGACACTAATACCAAATAGAGAAAAGACAAAACTGCTCGCAAGGAGAGCCTATATAGATTTCACATCACATTATATAGGCTCCCTTTCGAAACCCTAGATTACATTCTCAATTCCCAAAGACCATGGATATTACAGTATGTTCGAACTATGTAATTAGGTTCTCCATTATATTTAAATACTGCTTCTGGTGTATCCGTTGGTTTAAGATATACTCTTTCAACCTTGTCTCCAACAATAAATTCTATCCATTCAATATAGTGTTCTTCACTCATAGGATGTAAGGTCTCGCCAACTGTTACTCTCAACTGGTCGCCCTCAAAAGAAAGTGCTGGAAGATGCTTCTCAAAACCCTCATCCTCTATGTGCTCTTCTTGCAGAACCATTGGTTGGTTACAACAAACCAATGTCCCTGCACCAGTATGCACCATTTCAACAATATTACCACAGACTTCACATTTATAAACTTGATTTAACTGAGTCATGTTTATATAAAAATATTAAAAATTATCTATATCCAGTATACCCCATCTGAAGTCTCAAACAAATCATACTAATCATCTTTATACTGTATTAAAGATACTCTTTGTGCTAAAATTATCCCTTTGCAATGAATAATACAAACAACGACAAAAAAGACATAAGAAATGTCGCAATAATAGCGCATGTAGACCATGGGAAAACAACCTTGGTAGATGCCTTTATGAAGCAAACCCATCTCTTTAGAGAAAATGAAGAAGAGATGACCCAAGAAAGGATTTTAGATGTGGGAGAGCTTGAAAAGGAAAAGGGGATTACAATCAATGCTAAAAATATCTCAGTTAGATACAAGGGAGTAAAAATAAATATCATTGATACCCCAGGACATGCGGACTTTGGAGGCGAAGTGGAAAGAACCTTAAACATGGCAGACAGTTGTCTTCTCTTAGTAGATGCCAAAGAGGGATGCATGCCACAAACCAAATTTGTCCTCAAGAGAGCACTGGAACTTGGATTAAAACCTATTGTTGTTATAAACAAGATAGATAAGAAACTAGCTAATATCGAAAAAACAATCTCAAAAACACAAGACCTCTTCCTTAATCTTGCAACAAAAGAGGAACAACTAGACTTCCCAATATACTATGCAATAGCAAGAGAAGGAAAAGTTTGGCAAGAGGTCCCAGAAGGGGACTTATTGATTGCAGATAGTATCGAAGGAGATCTAACTCCAATACTAGATGGGATTGTAGAAACTCTCCCAGCACCAGAGGGAGATCCTAGTGCTCCATTCCAAATGCAAATAACTTCAATTGAATATAATGAACACCTAGGAAGATATTTAATTGGGAAAATTGAAAATGGAGAAGTTAATATCAATGACCCAATATTATTAACCTCCAAAAAGGAAGATTTTGAAAAGAAGCAGGGTAGAGTAAAAGAAATATTCATCAAAGAAGGACTTAGTTGGGAGAAAGTGGAAAGTGCTAGCACAGGAGAGATTGTTGCAATTACTGGAATAGATTCTACAGATATAGGGGCAACTCTTTGTAGTATCAACGATCCTAAACCATTAGATGAAATAAAAATAACACCACCTTCAGTCAAAGTTAAGTTCTCTGCCAATTCTTCACCCTTTGTAGGAAAGGAAGGTAAATTTGTTACCGCTAAACAACTACAACAGAGGTTAGAACAAGAAAAGAATTTGAATATTGGACTTAAAATTGAGAGAAGTGGAGGAAATAGCTATAACGTTTCTGGGAGAGGCGAGTTGCAACTCTCTATCCTTGTAGAACAGTTACGAAGAGAAGGGTATGAATTTGAATTAGGTAAGCCAGAAGTTATTCTAAAGGAAATTGATGGAGTCAAGCATGAACCTGTGGAAGAATTAAATATTGATGCTCCCGAGGAGTATTTTAGTGTAATAAACCAGGAGGTTAGTGATAGAGGAGGGACGTTGTTAAACATAGAACAAGAGGAGGGTGTTAATAGGTTTGTTTTCAGAATTCCTACAAAAAAATTAATAGGTTTACACAGAGTCCTTATGAACTCTACGAAGGGGACAGCTGTAATTAACAGCTATATTGTTGACTACATCCCATATAAGAAGGAACCGCCTCTATTCCGTAAAGGAGTAATAATTTCTTCAGAGAGAGGGACTGCCTTAGATTACTCCCTAATGAGTATCCAAGAGAGAGGGAAATTATTCATAACTGGAAGTACAGAAGTCTATGAAGGAATGATTATTGGAATAAACAATCATGAAAATGACTTAGAGGTAAATCCCTGTAAATCTAGAAAGAAGACCAATGTAAGAATGTCACATGCAGAGGTCACAGAGATAGCCCTTAAGTCTCCAATGCTTTTAACAACAGAGTTTGCGCTATCTTTTATTAAAAGCGATGAGCTAATAGAAGTAACACCAAAGAACATCAGACTAAGAAAGAAGTTATTGACAAGTACACAAAGGGTCTGGGCAAAAAGAAAGAATTTGACAGAGTACGCTAAAACACACCTGGACGATTAAACTCCATAAACGTTTGCACTTTCATAGAATCCTTTGGGATTTGGAAGTTTTGTTAGTTAGATAAAAAGGAAGGGGGAGCTTAGCTCCCCCTCAGTTAACAATGTGTGTTTTGATTTAAAACCAAAACCTATTTTTGTTATCTATCTCCAAATGATCTTCTCTCTCCAGATTGCTCTCGAGCTTCAGAAACATTGATAGGTCTTCCGTCGACTTCTTTTCCGTTGATTTGCTCTAATGCGTTCTGAGCTTCCTCTTCGGTGGACATAGTAACAAACCCAAAACCTTTGGATCTGTTCTTCATCCTATCGATGATTACTACTGCCTCTTCGACAGTACCAACCTCACTGAAAACCTCTTTAAGCTGTTCGTCTCTGACGTCCCAGCTAAGATTTCCTACAAATAATTTTTTACCCATTATTTATATTAAAAAAATTAAATTCGCTACACCATTAATCTGGGAGATTACACTCTAAGCAGTCTACTCACGAAGAAAGCTTCCATAGCTAAGATCATTATAACACATAGATAGGACGAAAGAAACAAGCACTGGACGAAGATTAAGAAATTGCCCTTCCTGCAATAACTCCTGTAACAGCAGAAGCTGTTAGAACCAGACAAACCAGCGCCATCCTCAGCTACATACAAATCTTTAAAAGAAGTCTCTAACTTCTTATTAACAATCCATTTTGTATGTATACAAAAGAGAAAACAAGGATTGTTTTTATACCTGAAAGAGACTTCCAAATCTTATGACAACAGTCTTTCTATGTGCTACAATATTTTGAATATGTAAATTTAATGCCCCTCTTTTTATGAAGAATAATAAAGGATACAAGTTCCTCGGTATAGCTATACTTTCCTTCGGAGTCGTTCTCCTTTCCCTTTTCTTTATAATGCTTTTTGTAAAAGAGCCCTCTGAAAATCTAGATGACCTCTCTTTCACCTCGGAATATATTGCAGACCAGAGTAAAGATTTGGGAACCGAAATTGTTCCTGAACAAATTCCTGAAGGGACTGAAATAAATCCTGTAAAACAGGGAGAACTCAAGAAAGACGAAAGTAGAAAAGTTGTGAGTTTTAAGAGTGATTTGTCCGAAGCTGACAAGAGCAGAATCGAGGAAGAGTATGACATAGAATTCACACAAGAAAGCAGCATTAATGGAGTTTATACAGTGATAACTACAGAGGAGAGTGATATTAACAATCTTGAAGAGGACTCTACCGTTGAAAGCGTAGAAACAGATATACCTGTAAAAATGGCCGCAGATGTAATCGACTGGGGAGTTTCCAGGATTGGTGCCGACAAAATATGGGACACCGCTACAGGAGTAGGGGTAACCGTAGCAGTAATAGACACAGGGATAGAGATGACTCATCCGGACTTACAAGGGAAAGTTACCAAGGGTTATGACTTTGTGAACGATAAAGATAGTCCAGAGGATGACAATGGACATGGGACACATGTCTCTGGGATTGTAATTGCAGCAAGGAACAATACCGGAACCGTTGGTGTTAGTCACGGGACTTCCGTTATGCCTGTTAAAGTATTAAACTCTGCTGGCTCTGGATATATTTCAGATGTTGCCAAAGGTATTTACTGGGCTGCTGACAATGGTGCCCAGATAATAAATCTAAGTTTAGGTGCACCGGTTGATACAGACGTTTTAAGGAAAGCGGTAAATTACGCGGCTAGTAAGGGAGTACTTATGGTTGCGGCTGCTGGTAACGAGTATGGTGCTCCATGCCAATATCCTGCAGCATATGGTAACGTTATCTGTGTAGTTGCTACAGACAGTTCAAACAGATTAGCTAGCTTCAGTAATGTAGGGGGGGAGTTAGCTGCTCCAGGTGTTTCTAACTATTCAACATTCTTAGGAGGAACATACAGATACCTGAGTGGAACAAGTATGGCGTCTCCACACGTTGCAGGTAGCCTTGCTCTGTTGAGAGGAATTTGTACAGACTGCACATCCTCTGAACTCATAGGGACACTAAGAGACACCGCAATAGACCTGGGCGCTGAAGGTACAGATATAATCTTTGGCTATGGCCTTGTGGACCTTAGAGCTGCTGCGGAAGAATACCTAAACACTACAGAGGAAGAGCTCATCGAAGAGGCTGAGGAAATAACAGGAGAGACACCGGAGGAGGAAGCAACCCCAACAGCAGGAAGGGGGAACGTTGAAAGAAAAGAGCCTACTTCAGTAAAACAGAAGCCTGTAATAGTAGAGCCCAAGAAAGACAAGAATGACAGGTTTACAATGACCAAAGTTGAAGATATAGAGATAGAATTTAGGTTAGAGCCAGTAATAGAGAATGCCGAATATGAGAAAACAGTCATATATGTTAATAACAAAGAGGTATATACTACAACAGAAACAGAAGATACTTACACCTTAGCATATGAAGATTTTGAAGGAGTTCAACAGTTTGTAAAAGTAACTTCACATTTCACCAATTGCACACAACCTCAAGTTCATGATGACCTCATTATAGATAGAGCAAAGTTGATGAAATTGAATCCGAGCAAGAGCATTCTAGAGAGAGGGAGGCAGGTTTTAGGGATCTCCTCTGCTGTTCCTTTCAAAGGGATATTTAATTTTTGGTGGTAAGTTAATATGGGAATACTTGTAATTTTAGGAACTCTCATTGCCCTAGTAGTTATCTTGCTCCTCATTGGGGTGATACTACCCAGTGGAAACACCTCTGACGAGGACGAGGACGATACAGATGCTTTCGAGGGGTCAGAAGAGTAATTGTGATATACTTCCTACTATGTCCAAGCAATTGAAGATATACACAATAGAAGACAAGGAAGAAGAAAAGAGTCTTAGAACAAAAAGCCTTCCCGTAAAAGAAGAGCAACTTAAAGATCCAAAATTCCAGGAATTCCTAGATGATTTACTCTACACAGCCATACATAGCGAAGAGCAAGACAATGTCCCCGCAGGAGGGATAGCAGCACCACAAGTGGGAGAGAATATAAGAGCCTTTTACACCTTGAATTATGACAAAGATAAGTGGCAATTATTTATAAATCCCGAAATAACTCCAATAGGATTTAGTAAGACATCAACCATTGAGGGATGCCTTAGTGTTCCTAATATAGAAGGAGAGGTTTTAAGATACAGAAAGGTAAAGATCAAATACCAAGACAAGGATGGGAAATGGAAAACAAAGAAATTCAAAGATATAAATGCAATAGCAGTACAGCATGAACTCGATCACTTGGAAGGAGTTCTTTTCATTGATAAAATGAAAGAGTGAAATAAATTTAACTGTCCTAGAATGAATAATCACAAACCTAATAAAAACACCTTATTAAAGTTATTAGCAATCTTTACTGTTTTTTCTCTAGCTACAATAGTTACACCTACAAGCCCTGTTTTCGCGCAAGATATAGCAGAGCTTCAAGAGAAAGAAGCCGAGAGAGAAGAAGACTTCTTACAGCAACTCCTCTTAGATATTCCAGAAACAACAGATAATCCTAGCCATATAATCACCTTTGTAGACCCTTCAGATAACAATAGTGGGGTAGAGCTAGAAATAGACGAGGGAGGTTTTGAACAAATCTCTAGTCCATATACATTACCAGCCTTGAGTATTGGTCAACACGAATTAAGGTTTAGATTTACTGACAAATATGGTTCTACACAGATATTAGAAAAAGAAATAATTGTAATACCGCGTCCTCCGATAATGAATTCCCCTTTCTTCGAAGAAGGGTTGCTTAAATTGTCTGGGACTGGGTTATCCAATTCAGATCTTGTACTAATACTTTCTTCTGGAAAGAATATCTCTGTCGAGGAGGTAACCATAGATGCACAAGGAAATTGGGAAATCTCCATAAGTGAAGAAGAACTAAGTGAAGGAGTCTACACATTCTCCGCATTTACAAGAAGAAATGGCTATGCAAGTAATTTGTCAGAATCACTAACCTTTGAAGTTGGAGAATCAAATAATCTAAATTTCAGTAACGACAAGGAGATATACTTTAGTTTTAAAGATCTCTCTTGGGGAAATCTTGGAAACACAATAACACAGAATATCGATCTTGGACTGCTTGTTGGAGGTGCTTTCATAGTTGGCTTTGTAATATGCCTACTAATAACCTCCCTAGTTAAGGGAAGTATAGATAATAAAACTATTAAAAACTTTGAAAAGAAGATGGAGCAAAATGGTATGGGTAAGAAAGAAGTTACACTCAAGGAGAAGCTTTCGCAGAAAGCAGATGATGAAGAGGAGAAAAAAGTAGAGGTAGAAGAGAAAAAGAAAACTAAGAAGGAGAAAAAGGAAAAGAAAAAGAGTAAGACTGAAAAGATTTTAACAAAGGTAGACTTTCTAAAAGATTACAAAAAGTTTGATCCTGATGATACAGAGGGAAAAGAAAAAGATAATATAGAAGTTAAGGTCACTTCAAAATCATAGCTTTCGTGATAAAATGTCCTTGTTTAGAAACCATGCCAGGATGGTGGAATTGGCAGACACGCTACGTTCAGAACGTAGTCCTAGCAATAGGGTGGGGGTTCAAGTCCCCCTCTTGGCACCAAAATTAAACCTGTTGGGATATTAATTATTAGTATATAGTGAGAGGAATCCTGTTTTTTATTCTAACGTCCACTCCTGAATATTATTAAACCTTTGGTAAGAATAGTTTACACCTGAGAAATCTATTCCTTTTACTTTCTCCTTTACGTAATAAGAGAACTGAGGATTGTACAAGAAGATAACAGGAGAATCTGCTATTAAATATTTCTGGAATAGGTCATACTTTTCCTTTCTGTCTTTTCTGTCTAGAGTCTTTCTAGCATCCTCAAGCAAAATATCAACCCTCTCATAAGCATACCCAGAGATATTTAAATCAGGATAACTGGATTTTAGGGAATGCCACAAATTATATTGATCTGGATCTATCGTAGTTTCAACCTCATAAAGAAGAAGATCAAAATCACGAGTAGCAATAATCTCCTGTGTAATTTGGTTGTATGTAAGCTTCTCACTCTTTAAAACAATACCCTCCTCTTTCAATAACTCCTTGAGTGTAGATACTAATCTTTCGTTTGTCACACTATCAAAATAGCTAAGAGTGAAGGAGAGGATCTCACCATTCTCTGCTTCAAAGAACCCACCTTCTTCACTCTTTGCATAACCAAGATTCTTAAAGTACTCTGCAGCCTGCTCTGGATTGTAATTGTAATATTCTATGTCTTCGTTAAAAGCCCAAGAACTCTCCGCAAATGGACCCTTCCTTACTACCCCCCCTATATTAGAATCCTCTATTAATCTCTCTCTGTCTATAATGTAACTTAATCCTATTCTAATATCCTTTCCTTCAAGGGTTTCTTTCCTAGTGTTAAAGAAAATTAACTTAGTACGATAATCCTCAGCTTGTTTGAACTCCTGTAAGTTTGAATACTCCTCCGTAAAAGAAAGAAGATCTCTGTCCCATGCTCCGATAGCATCCAAAGCTCCTATTCTAAACGACATCTCAAGAGTCTCTTGATCTGGAAAAACCTTAAGAACAACGTTATTAATAGCGGGCTCTATAGCATCATATTCATTATCCTGAAGGTAGACAGCGTTCTGTTCTGTCCTGGTGACTCTATACCTACCACTTCCTATTGGATATCTTGCAAACATATTAAATGGTAACTCTTCAAGTCTTTCTTCTTCCAACCTATGTTTGGGAACAATAAACTGAGAGACTGCCTCAAAAAATGTTGGGTTAGGTTCTGGCAGTGTAAAGCGAACAACCTCGTCATTAACCTTTTCCACATCAACTCCGACAAGAGAAATCCCAACGGAGTCAAAACCATAATCTTCCGCTAATATTTTTGCTGTTGAAAAAGTAAAAACAATGTCATCTACAGTAACTTCCTCTCCATCCTGCCAATACAAATTATCCTGGATAGTGAATTCATAAGCCATATCCTCTTCTACAAACTCCCACTCACTAGCCACTCCTGGAAGAGGTTTTCCCTCATCATCTATATATACCAACTTCTCAAAGACTAGTTCCTGAACTGTTTTGTCTACATAATTTACTGACATAAAGAGGGGATTGAATGTTGAAATAGCCCCCACAGAACCCTCCACAAAAGTATCATTAACTTTGGAGTCATCCATAATCCTTGCCACAACATCAGATTGAAGAAGGCTAGCTAGTAAGAAACCAACAGCAAGAAAAAGTAGGGTATAACTGAAAGGGATACTATTTTTAAAACCTCTCCATAAAAATTTTGGATAATCCCACCAATAATCCCTAATATCAACCTTTTTTTTCTCCTCCTTGAGCTTTTGACCATTTCCTTCCTGTATGCCCAAAAGAGCCTCTTTCATAGAAACTTTATCTTGACTCTTTTTCCGGGAAATTGTTTTTTCTTTTGTCCTTACCTTTTCCTTAACCTTCATTTTCTTCTTTGTATCTTTCACTTTTTAGAAAACTAACTTATGAATATTTATATACAAACATCTCCTATTATAAAGAAGCTATTCTGCATACTTAAGTATTGCTAGCGAGAGGAAAACCAAAACGACTATTAGAAAGATTGTGAAGTAGTAGAGAAATTTCTCTAATCCTCGCTTTGTTCTAAATACTTCTCCACCTCCTCCAAACATTTTACCCAATCCCTCCGCTCTATTTTGAAGTAAAATACTAACTACAAGTATTCCACAAACAATAATCTGTGACACCAAAAGTGCTTTTGTTAAATTGTCCATACCGTATTATACATCAAATTAAATTATTTTTAGACAAAAAGAAATTTACTTGGAAGAATCTAATGCTTTGTATATAGAACACAGGAAGGAGGAGAAGACAGAGAAGAAGATAATTGAGATTATTGGTGTCACCTCAAATTCAGAAATTTGTAATTCTCCCATATCCAGACCTACAAATGTATATGATTCTATATAAAAACCAACCATAAAAAGCTTCAAGAGATAAATAATACCTACCAGGAGTAGGGTAGTCATAAGAAAGAAGGTCGGGAAGTTACATTTAATAGTTAAGAAATTAAGAACAGGACATGAAATCATGACTGTAAAACTTAGTATTAATATCGTAAGAATCAAGTATGAGGCACTCTCTGGCAATATGAGAGATTCTGAGAAAAAGCTAAAAACAAAAAACAAAATTAATGAATAAACGAACAGAGATCTTATTACTTCTTTCATACTACTAATATATCATAAAGTAATACCCACCTGTAAAGAGATTAATCGATTTGAGACATATTCCTCTAGACTTTATGTATCTCTAGAAATCCATATGCTATACTTTTAAATATATCTGCCCATATGAAAAATTTTTCTAAAACAAAAATAATAGCTACAATAGGACCTTCCTCATGGGATAGAGACATCCTAGAAGAGATGTTTGATAACGGAATGGAAGTTGCAAGGATTAATGCTTCTTTTGCAGATAAAGCTGAAGTTGAGAGAGTAACAAGAACATTAAGAGAAGTTTCCCCAAGAATAGCAATAATGCTTGATACCCAAGGAACAAAAGTAAGAGTCGTTGGGGTTGAGAAAGAAATTCGTATTGAAGAAAAAGTTTCTCTTTCTTCTGCGAATCAATCCGTTCCTAACAGTATAAAGATCTCTTATCCTGACCTACATAACACAGTAACAAGAAATACTAAGATTCTTCTAGATGATGGAACAATTAAGTTAAATGTTGAAGATATAAAAGGCCCAGAGATTATCTGTAATGTTCTTCAGCCCGGTATCTTAAAACCTAACAAAACGGTAAATATCCCAGAGATAGATCTTAATTTCCCAATCTTTACAGAGAAAGATGAAGTAGATATTAGAACTGCAATTGAAAACAAATTAGATTTCATCTGTGTGTCTTTTGTAAGAAATGCTCAAGACATTCTGTATGCTAGAGAGTTAGTGAAAGGTAGTAATCTTAAGATAATTGCAAAGATTGAGAACAGGGCAGGCTTAGAGAACTTTGATGAGATTCTTGCGAAGGCAGATGGAATTATGATTGCAAGGGGAGATCTAGGAGTTGAGACACCTTTAGAAAATATCCCTATATTGCAAAAGCAGATGATTTTTAAATGTCGCTCTGTTGGCAAACCAGTCATTGTTGCTACACAAATGCTTGAGTCCATGAGAGAGAATACTAACCCAACTCGAGCAGAGGTTTCAGATGTTGCAAATTCTGTTATGGATGGGACGGACACTTTGATGTTGTCCGCAGAAACCTCAACAGGTAAACATCCAGTTCAAGCAGTTAAAACAATGACCCAGATTGCAAAGAATACAGAGAATGTTATGCAACTAACAACAATATATGGAAGAACCTCCTGTAGTAGAGAAGTAGACGAAATCTGTAAGAGCGTTGCAATATTATCTGAGAGTATACCCTTAAAAGGGATTGTTGTTATTTCTGATCAAGAGGGGACCATTGGAAGTATAACAAGACATCGACCTAATGTCCCAATCTGGTCAATGAGTTCATCCATATCTAGGATCAGGCAAGACCTACTATACCGAGGTGTGAAGACTTACCACATCAAGGATCTACCTGATGACAGAGACGAGAGTGCAACACTTGCTATACAAACGATTTATACCCATGGGGAGTTGGATTTAAGTGACAAAATTGCTATTATTAGTGGCAGTTCAATAAGGAACAAGGATAGTGACATAATCCTTGAGATTGTTACTATAAAAGACATATTGAACCAGTAATGGTGACGTAGCCAAGCTGGTTAAGGCCGTGGTCTGCAAAACCACTATCACGGGTTCGAGTCCCGTCGTCACCTAATCCAAATTTCAGAGAGATTATTCTTTTGCACAATTGAAAAATATCACTGTTTGGATTAAAATAGCACAATCTTAGCCGGGATGGCGGAATAGGCAGACGCGCGGGACTTAAAATCCCGTTCTAGAAATAGAGTGAGGGTTCGATTCCCTCTCCCGGCACCACCTTGAAAATACTAATCTGCGTCTTGAAATTTATCTGGGTCCTCATTGCCACACTTAGGACACACTTTTAGCCTAACAACCCCCTCATAAACATAACCACATACTAGACACTTCCATCTAAGCCAACGAGTATCTAAATCTTCTGGGGCTGCCTGATTTAAATCATAGCCTAGCTTTTGAGCAGCAATTGACTCCTCCTCTGGAGAATTCTGGTTATTAGGATTATTTGTATCTTCTGGATTGCTTTGTAGCTGGTTAGGGTCTCTCTCATTATTTTTTAAGATATTGTCCATTCTCTAATTTTTTTAAAATTAAATTAAATGTCTCTTCCTCATTCATATTTGAGGAATCAATAACAATATCGTTGTATAACTCCGGCTTTGTATAATCCACCCCATATAGCTTAAAATATCTCTCTTTATCCAATTCCCATCTCTTCTTTAGATTCTTTCTCTCCCTCATATACATCCTAAATCTGTCAAAGAAACCTTTCCCCTCTATATCCTGTTTTCCTAGATGCCTTAAGGCTCTAACGTGCAAAGATGCGGTCAGCCATATCTTCACAGTACACGGAATATCCTTAATGTCTGAAATTCCTGCGAATGCCTTTGAGTCAAATAACGTGTCCTTACCATTAGCCTCCTGAACAAGACGTCTGTCCACTTCACGATCTAGATCTAAGAGACTCTCTTTATTACTACCTGTGTAGAAATCTTCAAAGTCTTCATAACCTCTTTTTCTGACAGCATCTCTAAAAAGTTTTCCAGCATAAATTAATCTGAGATTAAAACGTTTTGCAAGCATTCTAGAAATTACAGAACATCCAGAACCTCCTGGACCTCCAACCACAAAAAGATATCCTTTAGAACTCTCTCTCTCCTTCCTCTCCATATGCTAATATAGTATATTAATAATCATATTATGTCGAGAAAAAGTAAACCAAATCGAAAGAAAGGATCTTCATTCTTAAAGCACAAGCCAGATAAAACCATCCTTTATTTTGCCATACTTATGGCGATATTTGGAGCAATAATGATCTTTGACGCTAGTGTCTACAAGGCAACAGCAGAGTGGGGGGACCAATTCTATTTCCTTAAACATCAAGTCATTTGGATAATAGTTGGATTAGTCCCTGCATTACTAATTTATTTCTGGGACTACAGAAAATTCCTTAAACTTTCTTCTCCCTTACTCTTAATAACAATAGGTTTACTTCTCGCGGTATTGATCTTTGGACAAGAAAGAAATGGAGCTACCAGATGGCTGACCATTGGACCAGTAGATATACAACCGGCAGAGTTCGCGAAAGTTGTTCTCATAATGTATCTATCTTCTTGGCTTGCTAAAAAAGATTATGATTACAAGGACTTAAAACAGGCCTTTGCGAGTGGGCTTTGGAATGAACTATTGAGTTTTATTGCAATTCTAGGAACTGTAGCCTTCTTAGTGATGTTAGAACCAGACTTAGGGACAACAATCATAATATGTGCCACATCCTACATCATGTTCTTAATAGCAGGGGGAAGTAAAGCACATACGATTGGCTCCCTTTCAATCCTCGGGTTGCTATTCCTACTAGGAGTTGCTGCTGCAATCTTGGAACCTTACAGACTTCAGAGAGTTCAAACATATTTTTCGCTACTCTTCACCGGAGAAGTTGCAGATCCAAGAGGAACAGGGTATCAGATGCAACAGATACTAATAGGGATAGGTTCAGGAGGTATTCTTGGAAAAGGATTTGGACAATCAAGACAGAGATTTGGCTATCTAGTTGAAAACACTGCCTTTACAGATTCTCTATTCGCAGTAATTCTAGAAGAATTAGGACTCCTTGGAGGAACAGTGATCGTTCTATCCTGGGTATTCTTCCTATGGAGAGGCCTTAAAATAGCCGTCAATGCCCCAGATAAGCAGGGACAATTACTTGCCACCGGGATAACGATATGGCTTGTTCTACAGGCACTAATGAACATGGCAGCAAATGTTGGACTCATACCCCTAACAGGAATACCTAATCCTTTTCTTACATACGGAGGATCTAGCACTATCGTTACACTCGCTGGAATTGCTATACTACTTAATGTAAGTAAATACACAACGAATGCAAAATAAAGAGACAGAAAAGAAGAAGCAGCCAGAGAAAAAGGTCGTGGTAACTGGAGGTGGATCTGGTGGTCATATTTCCACAGCCTCGGCAATAATCTCTACATTAAAAAGAAATTACGAGCTTAATGATGATAACTTCCTTTACATAGGAGGGGATTTAGGAATGGCAAATGAAAAACCTGGGAACTCATTAGAGCAAAGAATTTTTGCAAACGAATCTTTTAATAAGAGATATATAAGAGCTGGAAAACTTCAAAGAAAATTCTCACTACGTGGCATATTTCTTTTACTAAGAACTCTCCTTGGCTTTATAGATTCATACAAAATCCTAAAAGATTTCAAACCAGACATTGTTCTCTCCACTGGAGGATTTGTGTCTGTTCCCGTCTCCCTAACTGCAAAGATGCTAAAGAGCAAAATCTACCTTCATGAACAAACCGCAGCCGTTGGATTGTCCAATAAGATTGTATCTAAATATTGCGAAAAAATATTCGTTGCATTTCCATCTTCAAAAAGATATTTCCCTGAAGAAAAAACAGTCCACACTGGCAACTTAATAAGACCCGAGATATTTCATAAGAGTGGGAAAGGAAAGATAGTAGATGCACTGAAAAAAATGCTCGTTCAACAAGAAGATCTCCCCATTGTCTACATCTCAGGAGGAAGTCTTGGATCACACATGTTAAATAGGACAGTGAAAGAAGCACTACTTTCCTTACTACAAGATTTCCAAGTAATTCTTCAAACAGGAGACAATAAAGAATTTAGAGATTACGAACTTTTAGTAAAAGAGAAAAAGAAACTCAGTCCAAACCTTAAAGACCGCTTCCTGCCTGTTAAATATATTGAGAACAAAGAGATTGGTTTTGTCTTTAATAATATAGACTTCTTTGTAGGGAGATCTGGAGCAAACACTGTTTATGAGATGGGAGTTTTACAAATCCCCTCAATATTTATACCAATCCCCTGGGTAACACACAATGAACAGGAAGAAAATGCCAAAATTTTAGAAAGGCTCGGCCTTGCAGAGATCTTAAACCAGGGAGAATTGACACCAGAGAATTTAGTGCTAAAGATGAGAAGATTTTACGAAAGAGAGAAAAATTACGATTCTTCAAAGTTAGAAGAAATCTTTCTAAAGAACGCTCAGGACAAAATATTAGAAGAAATTGGGATATAAAAATAATTAAAATTATTTTAACTTCAGATGGCAAATTTAAAGGTTCGAGGTGGAAACAAATTAAGTGGAAGGCTGACCCCTGCAGGAAACAAGAACTCTGCACTTCCAGCTCTATGTGCAACTCTGCTAACAGATGAGGATGTTGTATTAAGAAATTTCCCAGATCTAACAGATGTAAACAAGCTAGTAGAGCTCCTAAGTTCAATGGGCTCCAAGATTGAATGGAATAAGGAGGAAAAAGTTATTAAGATCAATAATTCTTCCGTTGACAAGGACTTTGGGAAAGAAAATTTCCCTCTTGGCATGAGAGGGGCAGTCTTACTCCTAGGGCCACTTCTTGCAAGATCAGGTCATATCGAAGTAACACAAGAGATAGGGGGATGTTCTCTTGGAATTAGGGAGTTAGATCCACACTTGGAAGTACTTAGAAACCTTGGAGCCGAAATTACTACTAACGGATCTTTAAAAATAGATGCCCACAAAGGTTTAAATGGTGGTTTCCTCTGGCAAGACTACATGAGCGTAACAACCACAGAAAACTTCGCAATGGCTGCTGCTTATGCAAAGGGAGAATCTACAATGGTTAACGCAGCCTCCGAACCACATGTTCAAGATCTTTGTAATTTGTTAATTAAAATGGGTGCAGAGATTGAAGGCGTAGGAACCTCAAGGCTAACAGTTAAGGGAGGAAAGAAATTACATGGCGCAGATTTCACTATTAGTTCAGATCACCATGAAATTACAACACTCCTTGCACTAGGTGCAATGACTGGAGGGGAGATCATAGTTGAAAATTCCGAACCAGAGCATTTCCCTTTGATCCAAAAAGCCTTCAAGAAATTTAATGTGGATATTGAATATGAAGGAGACACAGCAATTGTAAGAGAGAATCAAAAGCTCGAGATATTACAGCCTTATACTAAAAACCTGTTACAAAAGCTTGAGGCAGCACCGTGGCCATATTTCCCTGCAGATTTATTACCACTTATGATAGCACTCTCTGTTAAATCAGAAGGTTCAATAATGTTCTGGAATAAACTTTATGAAGGAGGTCTCCTTTGGATACCAGAACTTATTAAGTTTGGTGCTCACATTGTTATGTGTGACCCACACAGGATAATTGTTTATGGGAATAAGCCACTAAAAGAAACAACTGTTGATGCTCCCAATATCATAAGGGCAACAGTAGCACTACTAATGGTAGCACTTACAATAGAAGGGGAGACAACAATTAGAAATGCTGACAGTATAAAAAGAGCTCACCCAGACTTCATTGAAAACTTAAAAACTCTAGGTGCAGATTTGGAATGGGTAGAGTAGGAAAGGAGTACAAAAAATAAGCAATTCTTGCTTAGCACATATCCCTTGATTGCAGAGAGAGTCCCTATACGCTACCTAACTTCTTTAAGAAATCTGGAACTAAGTATAAGCCTATACTGTTACTAGCTTTTAGAAGAATTACAACCTTCCTGTTTTTCAGTGTCTCTAGCCTTAGGTTAAGCATCGCAGCAACCTCATCTGAGGATTCTAACCTCTCTCCAACACCAAATTCATCGAACATCTCTCCAACATAATAAACTTCATCAAAATTATAATTCTTAACTTTCTCTCCCAGTTCTTTATGTTTCTCAACAGAGAATTCTCCCAATTCTCTCATATCTCCTAAAATCGCTATCTTGTAGAAATCTGCACTCCCATAAAGACGATCAAAAGTCTTTAGGGACATATCCATAGATGTTGGATTTGCATTATATGCATCATTAACAATTATCGTGTTATTTTTGTATTCCAGAGTCTCAAATCTCCCTTCGCTATTTTCAAATAGTTCTACACCCTTAATACAAGTATCTATGGGAACTCCCAATCTATTTGCTGCAATTATTGCTGCCATGGCATTGTATACATAACCTTCTCCGAAGACTTTTAGCTTCACATCCATCTTGTTGTCATAATATTTAAAAGAGAAATGTGTTCCAAAACTGTCCACCTCAGGATCCACGATCTGGTAATCTACATTCTCTCTTGTCCCAAAAGTTATGAGTTCTGAATCTTTATTGTAATCTTTCTCTATCCTAACCAACCTATCATCATCTACATTTAACACCAATGGTTTACCTGTCTTCTCCATATAATCTGCTAAATCCTTCTTCTCGTTATAAATATCCTCTATACTCCCAACTTTTTCAGCATGAACATGCCCAACATTTAACAAAATTCCTAAGTCTGGATCAACAGAATTTACATGCCAAGCAATCTCTCCTCTTCTGTCCATACCACATTCCAATACAACCACCTCATGATCCTCATACTGACTTAGAATAACAGCATTCCCCCAGACAGTATTAGATTTCTGACCATACAGAACTTTCTTTTGCTGTTTTAAGATTGTAACCAACATCTGTTTTGTTGTTGTTTTACCGGTACTCCCTGTAATGGCAACTACTGGAGCTGTTATATGAGAGATAGAGAAGTTAAGAACCTTCATTAAACCTTCCTCAATGCTATCAACCAAAATAATTGGCTCATTAACATTCATTGTTTCTACATCATATTTATACTTCTCGCAAAGTGCTACTGAGGCACCTTTTTCAAATGCTTCTAAAATAAACTCATGCCCATCAAAATTCTCACCAACAATAGGCATAAACAATTCTCCCTTCTTTGTAGTTCTCGAATCGTGACTAAAACCAGTGAAATAAACATCTTCCCGATAATTGCGGATATCGAATTCAGGGAATCTCTTTTGAATTTCCTTTAACTCTACCTTCATAACTTAATTTGTTAATTTATGTATTGTTAATCTACATTAACCCTTCCTTAATATAGTAGTTATTTGAAAAGTTTGCAATAAGTTTTCCTATCGGCCCTAGTAGAGGAAAGAGACCAAATTTACTGTTTTCGTTGTTTAACAACAAAATATAATAGCCTAGAGAATTATATTTAGGCCTGTAGTTGTATTTACTTGACCTAACCATCCCCCAATGTTAAATTAGTGGCACGAAGTGGTAAAAGGTGGTGAAAGATGATATAGTAAAAACATGTTAATAGGAGAGTACAAAAGTACACTAGGAAAAAAGAAAAGAGTATCACTTCCGAAGAAATTTAGAGAGATACTAGGCGAGAACCTGATACTGACAAGAGGCTACGAACAGGCACTAATAATAGTTAACGAAGGATTGTGGAAAAAAGTAGCAGAGGAAGTAATGAATGGCTCTTTTATAAATAAAGATATCAGAGATACAAGTAGGTTTCTTGTTGGAGGCGCAAAAGAGATAAAGCTTGATAAACAAGGAAGATTTGTAATCCCTCAGTCATTGCTAGAACATGCAAATTTGAAAGACGAGGTTGTCTTCATAGGACTTGTAAACTGGGTAGAGGTATGGGACAAGAAAAAGTGGGAAGAGAGATTGGAATACCTACAGGAACACGGGGAAGAGATAGCACAAGAGATAGGTAAAATGAAAAGAGATAATAATGGATAAGATACACACACCAGTATTACTGAAAGAGAGTATCAATTCCCTCAATATTCAACCTGATGGATTCTACATAGATTGCACCCTAGGTGACGGTGGACACAGTATAGAAATACTGAAGAAACTCTCTCCAGAAGGATTACTACTAAGTCTTGATCATGACCAACATGCTGTAGATTTCGTCAGAGAATACTACAAAAAGGAGGTAGAACAGGAGAATTGGATTATCAAGAGAGGTAATTTCAAGAACATCAAAGAACTTACCAAAGACATCGACAGGAGACCTCAAGGAATACTCATGGACATAGGGTTATCTTCCAGGCAACTAGAAGAATCTCACCAGAGAGGATTTAGTTACAACGAGGAGGATGAACCACTAGACATGAGAATGGATGAGAATCTTGGTGTTACTGCTTTAGACTTACTTAGAGCTCTCCCTGAAAAGAAACTTGCTGGTCTATTTTGGCGATATGGGGAAGAGAGATACTCGAAACCAATAGCCAGAGAAATAAAAGAGAACATTTCTGATATCAAAACTGTGGGAGATCTCACACGACTTGTTTACAAAGTCGTACCGGTTAACTCAAATAAGAACCCTTCTCGCAGAGTCTTTCAGGCTCTGCGAATCGTGGTAAATGATGAACTTAATAATCTAGAAATTGGGTTAGACAATTCGTTTGAGATCTTACAAGAAGGAGGAAGAATATCTGTTATATCCTTCCATTCCCTGGAAGATCGAATAGTAAAGAACTACTTTTTAGAAAAACAGGGAAGCGGAGAAGGGGAGATGCTTTTTAAAAGTCAAATTGCCCCAACCGATGACGAAAAAAAGCACAACCCTAGATCCGCTTCCGCCAAGTTAAGAACATTAATAAAAACCAAGAAAACCTAAATTATATTAGACCTCTAGAAAAATGAATAAACTGCCCCAAAACTCAAAGAATAAAAACTTACCAATAGCAATATTTCTTGGGACTCTGTTGATGTTTACCATCTCTCAACTCGTCATCAATTCAATTCTTACACCCCTAGGGCTAGAATTAGAGAGCCTAAACAGCGAAAAGAACTATCTCATTGAAGAAAACCGCTCTATGGAAGAGGAGATAGCAAAAACAAATTCAATCATGGTAATAAGGCAGCTTGCAAACAAGAAGTTAAACATCTCCTCAGACTCTGAGAGAGTTATAATATACATAGAAGATTCAAGTGTTATAGCTGAAAGACCATAATGTCTAGCCTTAATCATCTTTACTCCACACAAGGCAAAAGAAACAAATCCTCCAAGAAAAGAAAAAGCTCAGGAGGTTTAAATATTACTTTTGTAGGGTATGTAATAACCTTCCTTGCATTCATCGTTATATTCCAAGTTTTTAGGTGGCAAGTCCTATTCGCAGAAGATTTCAAGAACCTAGCACAAGGACAATACGAAACTAACAGAATCCAAGTTGCGCCTCGCGGTGTTATTACTGCAGCGGATGACACCGTACTGGCAGTAGATGAACCTGCATGGAATGTATATGCTTCCCTAAGTGAGGATGAAGATGAGAGAGCACTCTTCTTTGAAAACAGAGATCTGTTTGTAAGTGAAGTTTCATCCATTTTAGGAGTTGAGAAGGAAGATATAGATTCTAAATTAACAGATGATTTTAGATACACTTCAATTGCAAAAGGGATAACAACAGAGAAAAAGAAGGCATTAGAACAAGCAGAAATTTTTGGCCCAGGCAGACAAGGTTTCGGGCTCTATTTTGAGAATGAGGAAAAAAGAGTTTATCCTAACAACGAATTAGCTGCACATCTTTTAGGTTTCATTGGACAGAATGAATTTGGAGATCCCGTTGGACAGTATGGAGTACAGGGATACTACTACGGAGATATAACTGGTAGAGAAGGATATTCCTATGAGGAGAAAGATTCTTCTGGGAATGTTATTCTCACAGCAGAATATGAACCTATACTGCCTAGAGACGGGAAAGATTTTAAGCTTACAATAGTTCCAAACTTACAAGCAAAAGTAGAGGAGGAGTTAGAGAAAGGAGTAAGAGAGAGCAGAGCAAAGAGTGGATCTGCAATAATTATGGATCCAAAGACTGGAGCTATCCTTGCTATGGCAAATTACCCAACATATGATCCGAATGAATACTGGAGAGCTTCAGAACCATGGATATTAAGAAACCGAGCCGTGGCGGATGTCTATGAGTATGGTTCCGTTCAGAAGCCAATTACACTTGCGATCGCAATTGAAAACGACGTAATTGATGAAGAACATATTTGCAATGACACAACTGGCTATTTAGACCTTTATAAAGTAACTGGCTATGCTGACCTAAAAGGAGAGAGAGTCTATACCTGGAACAGGTTACCTGCAGGGAGATTAGATATCTCTGGAATATTTAGAACTTCAAACAATCCATGCACAGCCCTCATCGCACTGGATACAGAATTCAATGAATTCTACTCCTCTCTTAAAGACTTTGGGATTGGAGAATTTATTGGTGTGGGACTACAGGAAGAGAGTACAAGCTACCTCAAATCAAAAGAAACTTGGACAAAGCTAGATACCATTACTGCCTCATATGGACAAGGAGGTATCTCTGCGACACCACTACAACTTATCTCTGCATTTAGCACAATAGCCAACGATGGAGTAAGGATGAGACCATACTTAATCTCCCAAATAAGTGATGAAAAAGAAGTTATTAATATCTCTCCCCAAGTCATTGCGGAGCCAGTATCCAAGGAAACTGCAGACATAATAACAAAGGCCTTAGTCAAAGCCGTTAAAAATAACTCTCTTACAGCACTAGGGGCTCCACTCCTAGAATATGATCTTGCAGCTAAAACAGGAACCGCACAGATATCAATCAAGGGAGGCACTGGTTATGACGAGAATCTCTCGAATGACACAGTTATTGGATTTGCACCTTCGGATGATCCTAAAGTGATCATGCTAGTTAAGCTCGAGGAACCAAAAACTGCCGCTTATTCAAGTTTAACAACTGTTCCTGTATGGAGAGACATTTTCCTTGCTATTGCGGATGACCTGGAAATTAAGAAGGTTAATTGAGATAATACATATAGTTTATATTTATACTTATCTCTACAAAAAATGGTAGACATACTAAAAACTAGCTTAGAGGCACTATTTATAACAACAATTGTCTCTGCAATATTTGCCCCAATAATGATCTCAATACTTTATAAATTTAACCAAGTAAGTGGGATTAAGAAATCCAAGATAGGAGCAGGGGATGGTGACAATAGTCTCTTCATGAGGATAATGAACACCACCCTAACAAATGGAACTCCTAATATGGGAGGAATCCTGATATGGATTTTAGTCCCATTACTAACACTCTTCCTTGTCCCCATGACGCCTGTTATCAAAGTGTTTCTGATTGGTTTTGCACTTTTTGGTTTTTGGGGATTTATTGACGTTGCAATATTTACAAACGGATTTAAAAACAATGAGAAAGTGAAAGCTTTCCAGGAAACTTTTGAATGGAGAATGGGAAAGCTTACCTTTTCAATCTTGTTAAATGTTGGAGTTATGTATCTACTGAGTAGAACAGGAGAGGTAACCACAATAAACCTGCTAGATTTGATTGCTATAAATATTACCCCAATAATTCTAATCCTAACTGCAGTTATTGGCCAATTTGCAATATATTCTGCAGAATTAACAGATGGAGCCGATGGTTTAATGATTGGAATATTCACTACAATAAATCTCGCAATGCTATTCCTATTAACAATCCAAGGTCAATACGAATTCATCCCCATACTCGCGATAATACTGGGAGTTCAACTTATAGACTTATACTTTAATATCCCCCCAGCAAGATTCTGGAACGGAGGACCAGGAGCTATGCCCCTTGGCTTTAGCATGTTCTTTGTAGCTTTAGTCACAGACAATATCCTTCCTTACTTCGTAATGTCTTCAGTAACTTGGTTGATTATGGCATCTAGTGCAATACAGATAATCAGTATGAAATTCTTTAAAAAGAGAGTCTTTAAGATAGCACCAATACACCATCACTTCCAAGCTAATGGATGGCCTCAGTATAAAGTAGTGATGAGATTTTGGTTATTCACACTGTTTACATGTATTATAGGGCTATATGTAGGACTTCTTTAGATTAAAGTTCCTCACATTCAACCTCTGGACCTAAGCAGGTACATATACTATTACTCTCAGAGTCTTTAAAGACATCACCATTTGAATAGATATTCCCGTTTGCTAAACATATCCTAAAGTTTGTCATATTCCCTTGGTCATTCTGATATGACACAGAGAACCTAGGTTTATCTGCGATACTAACATTCTGAATCTCAAAAGTATTACCTATTAAACAAACTCTGCTATACATACTCTCATCTCTATTAGTTATTGCAGTGAAAACAATTTCCTCTTCTTCAAGTTTATACATTCCCGCCTGAACAGGAGCCTCATTAAAATCACCACACAACGACTCTCTTTCCATTACAACCCTTAACAAACCCTCCTTATACTGTATGTCTACCAGTTCTGCACCAACTAAGTCTGGCTGATCTTTATCTAAGTAATTTCTGAAACTATATGTAAATACCATCTCCTCGTTCGCAAAATCTTCATAGGACATACTTAGCTCCTCCCCGTTACAAACAATCTCTCCTGAATTAGAACAAACGCAATCCTCTCCACCGCTATATTCCGGGACAGGATCGTTTACAGAGTATTCGACACCCTCGTAAACACAAAAACCAATTCCCAGATTTCTCTGTAGCATTGCGAATAGTATCCCAAGGGAGCTCAACACCAAAACAAATGTTATTAACAACAACCAGTTCCTCTGTTTAATTTTTGCCATATCAGGGTATATTTTACCATAATTTGAAGGGATTCCGTCCATCAGCCATATTCCTAAACTTTTCACATGTGTTAGAATAAGTCATGCACGACGCACACATACACTTGGCAATGGAGCCACTAAAATCTAATTTCCCCAAGATAATAGACACCTTCTTAGAAAAAGGTGGGAAATATATATTAACCCAAAGCACAGACCTTGAAGATATTGATACAAGTTTAGAATTAGGGAAACAATACCCAAACACAATAGGTGTAGCACTAGGATTACACCCAACATTCTTTGAAGAAAACACAGTAGATAAAGGTAGAATAGATAATGTCTACAATGAGGGTAAAAAACTTCTTACTAAATTTGTCACCATATTAGAAAAAAAGATTCCTAGCATTACAGCAATAGGGGAGACCGGCTTAGATTACTACCAAATAGATCTACAGAAAGATATATCCCCAGAATTAAAAAAGGAAATAAAGGATATTCAGAAAGAATCCTTTAGAAAACATGTTCAAATTGCCGTTGAAAACAATCTTCCGTTAAGCATCCACGCAAGAGATATAAATGGGAAGAATGAATGCGTAGAGGACGTTATTACCATCGTTGCAGAAGAAGGCAAGGGATTAGCTCGAGGCTGTTTCCATAGCTACACTGGAGATATTAAATACATCCAACCAATTTTAGACCTAGGATTTTGTATAGGCTTTAATGCCATCATTACCTACAAAAGCGGAGAGGATGTGAGAAAGATTTTAAAGAAAACACCAATTGACAGAATTATATTTGAAACAGACGGACCGTTTCTTCCTCCACAATCTGTTAGAAAAAACAAAAAGATTAAGAACAAGTTTGCACAACCAGGAGATGTTAAAGAGATTATTGAAGTCGCTGCTGAGGTGAAAAACATCTCTTCGGAAGAACTAGAAAAAGAAGCTGATAAAAATTACGAAAGCGTTTTTGTAAGATAATTAGAAGGATCTAGTCTTTCCGAGTATCAACAACACATACAAACTCTCCATGAGGATTCTCTCCAAAATTCCTATCATTTAAAATTTCTTTTACTTCCTTTACCTCCCCATAAAAATATTCCTCTCTCAATTTGGAGATGTCTTTGGCTAGAAATATTTTCACATCACCCAAGACTTTATCGATTGTATCCAAGAATCCCATTAATCTTTTTGGCGATTCATAAAAAACAAGGGTGTTGTGTAAATCTTTGTATTCAGAGATTATTTTCTCTCTTCTAGTCTCACTCTTTGGAAGAAAACCAAAGAAAACAAACCTATCTGTTGGAAGTCCACTTACAGATAAAGCCCCAGTGACAGCACTAGGACCTGGGATTGAGATTACCTCAAAGCTGTTTTCTCTTAAGTGCTTTACAAGTTTATATCCAGGATCCGAAATTAATGGTGTCCCTGCATCCGAGATTAGAGCAAGGTCTAAGCCCATCTTTAATTTCTCCAAAATTTTTTCAAGAACCTTGTCATGATTCTCATCTCTGTAGGAGACAAGCTGCGTTTGAATACCATGTTTCTCTAAAAGTTTTTTACTTTCCCTGGTATCTTCTGCAAGTATGAATGGGACCTTCTTCAAAATATCTACAGCTCTAAATGTCATATCTGAGAGATTTCCAATAGGAGTAGCTACTACATATAATTTGCCCTCTATCATTTTATTAACTTTAAATTTAAATCTATATCTTCGGAGATTTCCTCTGACTTAATAGCATCTTCAAGAGTATATTCTCCTATTCTAGTTCTATTAAGCTCAACTGCCGTCGCATATGTCCCTAACAATTCTCCCAAGTCATTAACAAGAGTTCTAACATAGGTTCCACTTGAGCAGGTTATCTTAAAAGTGGTAAAGGGCCAATCATAGTTTGTAATTTCAAAACTCTCAACGGTCACAACCTTGGGTTGAAGTTTAACTTCTTTCCCCTCTCTTGCAAATTCATAAGCTTTTTTCCCCTTTACCTTTTTCGCAGAAAATTGAGGGGGTATTTGACTGATTTCTCCAATGAAAATTTCCTTAAGTATTTTCTCTATATTAGCTTTCTCCACAACTTCTAAACTAGGAGTTTCGCTTATCTTTTTCCCCGTAACATCCTGGGTATCTGTGGCATAACCAAATTCTGCTTTGACAACATATTCCTTTCCCATTTCTAAAATCTCAACCATTCTCTTTGTATATTTCCCCAAGAGAATAATTAACAGCCCAGTTGCAAAAGGGTCTAAAGTCCCTGCATGACCTATCTTCTGTCCACGAGAGAGAACTCTTTTTAATTTCCTTATGACATCATAAGAGGTAATACCCGCTTCCTTGTTTATTAACAAAATCCCGTCTATCATCTATTATATAGATGTAATATTAATAAACGGATTATACCATTATGTTAAATGGAATAAGCTTAGGAATCATGACTGTCATTATTCTTCTCCTCGGAGGTTTTGTTCTGACCTTACTTATTAATGCCTTCTTAATCCCCTTGTTAAAAACACCAAGAGAGATTATCACAGAAATTATTGAGACAATGGACCTTAAAAAAGAAGACCACCTTGTGGATTTAGGAAGTGGGGATGGTAGGCTACTTTTAAAAGCCTACAGTAATAGCGGGTGCCTGTGCACAGGATATGACATATCTCCAGTGATGCTAATAATTGCTAGAACAAAAAAGGCTTTACAATTCCCTCTAAGTAGAGATTTCTTTTTTGAACCCGAAGATATCTTTAAGGTAGATTTAGAGAAATTTACAAAAGTATATTGTTATCTTGATGAAAAAAGCTTGGAGATATTAAGACCAAAGCTAGATGAATTTATAAAGAGTGGAGGGGAGGTTTACTCTTACAAGCACAATGTAAAAGGGATTGAGAAAGAAGAGAAAATCCTCCTTGGAAACGAGACACCTCTTTTTATATATAGACAGCGCTAGAATATTCCTAAAATAAATATTGAAAAAAACAACAGTTAAAATGTCTGGATTAGGGAAAAGATTACTCTTCCTCAAGTTGTCTTAATTTATCCTTTTGAACAACCTTGTAAACAATAGCGAGAATTCTTACCAAGGCATCAAATGCTACATTAGGATGGTTTTTGTAATTGTAGAGCATTTTACTAGCCTTCCTATATTTAGGAATTACTTCAAACAAGACCTCGTTATTTTGAATGTCCTTAAAAGTTATAAACTCCCTGAAGAAATAGTGGTTTATTCCAATTTCATACACTCCAGCACCTCTAGACAGATACACGTCAACGATATCCCCGTCCAGCTCAGGATTAGAAATTGCTACAGTGTCTTCTTGATAAAATTTGCAGGTTTCATCTACTAGTTCCTCAACATGCTCCTCTATTTGAAACAGCCTTATATTTCTATCATAGTCACATAATCTGTCACTTTTTCTTGAAATAGCCTCCTCGAAACTTATACTTTCTATAGACATAATTTTGTATTATTAAACTCTAGTTGCTTCCTGCCACTCATCTATCATTCTTGGATATGACTTTCCAGGTCCATACTCTACATTCTGAACCACAGTTAGAGGTTTCTTACAACCAAATCCCAAACCGAGAAAGAAGAATGTCTTGTTTGTTGATGTATAGAATGTATGAACACTCCCTGCCATCCTCATAGCCTTTCTGTACTCTAAAACCTCGTCTAACTTACTTACATCCTTTGGACCGTTCATATATGGCCAGTAAACTTTGAGACCATTCTTTTCCAAGCGATCTACATAATTCTGGATTCTAGATGTTTCTTGCTGAGAAGTTTTTTCGTCGACATCGGCGATAAGAAACACCATATCCTCATCAACAGTCACATCCTCCTCGTCTAGCTCTGCAGGGAGACCTTTTTCTTCCCATTCCCTAAGTAAATCTGCAAACCAACCTCCCTCTGAAATATACTCTGCAACAAAAATCTCCTTTCCATTTGCAAGTGTAGCACCGATGTCAAAGTGACTTCCCTCAGAAGTTTCATCGTAGAAAATAACAATTCCTGGAGCATCTGGATCTGCAATTGCAGCTTCGTTCTGTGTACATATCTGTAAACCTGTATTAGTCTGAATAGTATCTCTACTAGGAAGATGAACCTTTATTGGGTTCTCGCGGTTTTCTAAATAGTATACGAAGCTTTTGAATTTTAATTTAGTCTCTTCAGTCGCATTTCTAACACTACCTAAAAGAAATGTCTTTTCGCCGATTTTAGAGAATCCTTCTTTCGACTCTATACTGGTTCCTATCTGTTCCATGAATTAAACCTATAAAATTATTTCGAAAATTATACCAAATTCCTTTACAATGAAAATAACGCTATAATTAATTATGGCAAATTATGAACCTCTAGCCTCAAAATATAGACCTAAAAAATTAGAAGATTTTGTTGGGCAAGAACATCTCATAGGGGATAACGGGCCAATTAAAAAATTCTTAGACACTGGAAAAATCCCCTCCATGATATTCTGGGGACCACCAGGAACTGGGAAGACAACACTTGCCTACATAATCTCTCTCAACCTCTTCTACGACTTTCACAAACTCCTGGCAGTAAATAGTGGTAAAGAACAATTAAGAAAAATAATAAAGATTGCAACATCAAATAAGCAATATGGTAAAAAAACAATTCTTTTCCTAGATGAAATACATAGGTGGAATAAAGCTCAACAGGATGCTCTCCTTCCTTATGTGGAAAAAGGTCTAATAACCCTAATAGGGGCCACAACAGAAAACCCATCCTTTACAGTCAACACTCCATTACTTTCCAGAACAAAGGTCTTTGTTTTTAAACAACAAAGTGAGGAGGATATACAAGCTCTACTTAAAAAAATCTCGAAGGCTGAATTCCCAGACTTGACCGTTGGGAAGAAAGAATTAGCAGCGATGGCAAATCTTTCCAATGGAGACATTCGCTCAGGATTAAATATACTGGAAATGGCAAGCACCATAGCTATCTCACAGAAAAAAGAAGAAGCGAAGAAGGCCAAGATTACAATGGAGATATTAGAAGACACCATACAGAAACCAATATATTACGACAAGAATGGGGAGGAACATTACAACATAATATCCGCAATACACAAGTCCATGAGATCCTCCAATCCTGATGCTGCTGCTTACTGGGTGGGAAGAATGCTAAGTGCAGGAGAAGACCCCCTTTATGTTGCGAGAAGACTATTAAGATTTGCAAGTGAAGATATTGGGAATGCAGATCCTAATGCTTTAACACTAGCAAACAACGTTTATGAATCTTGTCAGAAGATTGGCATGCCAGAATGTGAAGTTTTCCTTATACAACTATCAATATATCTAGCAAAGGCACCAAAAGACAATACCGCTTATGCTGTTGAAAATCTTGTAAAACAAGACATAGAGAAATATGGAAACCTCCCAGTCCCTCTACACATAAGAAATGCCCCTACAAAGCTAATGAAGAGTATCGGCTATGGAAAAGGCTATGAATATGACCACGATTTAGAATCTAAAAAATCCGAACAGCAGTGTATGCCGGACAAGTTAAAAGACAGAAAATACTTAAAAAGCAATTAAGAGTTCACTATAAAGTGGAAAACTTAACATAATATATATATAATATTCTGCATGGAAATTAAAAAAGACAAGGAAATAATAGAGAGGATTCTGAAAAAGGGAGTCGAACAAATACTCCCAACAGAAGATGCTCTCAAAGCTTTATTGGAATCTGGCAAAAGACTTAATATATACCAAGGCTTTGACCCAACAGCAGACACACTACACATAGGTCACACAGTAGGTATGAGAAAACTTGAAGACTTTAGGAAACTTGGCCATCACGTCATTTTTCTTGTAGGAGATTTCACCGCAAGAATAGGAGACCCTTCCGACAAAGCTGCAACAAGACAGATGTTAACAAAGGAAGAGGTAGAGCAAAACATGAAAAGCTATGTTGAACAAGCTTCAAAGATTATAGATATAAATAACAAAGAGAATCCTGTAGAGATACTTTACAATAGCGAATGGTTGGAGAAACTTAACTTTGGAGACATAATAAAACTTGCATCCAAATTTACAGTCCAGCAGATGCTAAAAAGAGACATGTTCCAAAAGAGATTAGACAAGAACAAACCAATTCATCTAAATGAATTCCTATATCCAGTCATGCAAGGTTACGACTGCGTAATGATGGACATAGATGTTGAAATTGGTGGGAATGATCAATTATTCAATATGCTAGCTGGGAGAGATTTAATAATGTCTGAACTAGGTAAAGATAAAATCGTTCTTACTGCAAAACTACTAGAGACTGCAGATGGAACAAAGATGGGAAAGACAGAAGGCAACATGATAAAAATGAACGATAAGCCAGAGGATATTTATGGGAAAGTAATGGCCTTCAACGATGACATGATTCTTGGTGCTTTTGAAATCCTAACCTTCGCCACTATGGACGAAGTCAAAGAATACAAAGAGAGGTTGGACTCTGGAGAAAACCCAATGAT
>Ga0172382_10002252_pt1 | contig 32712 bp, 30 predicted proteins | sample Leawel138RmetaG_FD_122245 | JGI IMG/M metagenome (GOLD analysis project Ga0172382, IMG submission 122245) | Leachate microbial communities from a municipal landfill in Southern Ontario, Canada - Leachate well 138R metaG | ecosystem: Engineered > Solid waste > Landfill > Unclassified | place...
GGACTTCGTCTGGTGGATTGTCGAACCTGTTCAACAGACTCAATGAAGGTACCACTTTCTAGCACGTAAGGAACCGAGCCGACTTGGAGATGGAGCCTCTACCCGCTAATCGTTGACTCACTCAACACGGGACCATCTATTGTTAAATTAGCTGAGGTGGTGTATAATATCTGTTGTTTGGGCCTGTAGCTCAGCTGGGAGAGCGCTGCGTTCGCAACGCAGAGGTCGGGAGTTCGAGCCTCCTCGGGTCCACCATACAAAACGCCCATCAGGACATCATTTCTAGTGGGCGTTATCAGTTTATGCAGCAAGAACTCCACGAACTTGTCACGGTACCTCTGTTATACAGATAGGGCATCAATCCGCTCAAAATGCCTCCCAGAATCTTAAACAGGAACGTCTAGCGTTCAGATTACCCATGTAATTGGCCAAGATGCAGCACCACTCTGCTTGGTTCGGCATAGGTTATAGCAGACTATGGGAGGGAGCAAGGAGGATTATGATGCCGCTATGGTCTGTGGTATTACTAGGTCTTTCCGTGAGTGTAGACAGTTTTGCCTTGGGGATCGCCTATAGTATGCAGAAGATTAGAATCCCCTGGTTTAGCCTGTTAATCATCGGCTTTTGTACTGCATCTTTGATGGGGCTTTCCATACTTATTGGCCAATCCACCTCATGGATTATCCCCGAGGCTTTTTCTGTTGTGATCGGTGGGGGAATATTGGTAGGTATTGGCTCTTGGCAACTGTTCCAAGGGTGTAAAAGTTATCTACGACAGCTGCGAAAGAGGACCCTTATTGGACAACTTGGGCTGATTAAAGATCCCGGTGCCTTCGATATAGACCGCTCCGGTTCCTTAGATAGGTTTGAGTCCTTGCTGTTGGGGCTTGCCTTAGGGATGGACGCCTTTGCCGCGGGATTTGCTGTGGCGATGTTGGGGTTTGCTTGGTGGCATATTCCAATCGTAGCTTCAATCTGTGTAGGTTTGGTGTATATCGGGTTTTGGGTGGGAAGGCGTAACGCCATCTGTTGGTTAAGTCAGCGGGGTTTTGTCCTCTCGGGGTTGCTGTTGATTGGTTTGGGTCTGTGGCGTTTGCTCTTCTGATGTGCTGGACTTACTCTGCCTTTTGGATGCGTACATGAACTGGTCCGCCTTACTCAGCAAAGTAACCAGATCCGTGCCGTCATCGGGATAACTAGCTAACCCGGCACTAATATCCAAGGAGATGCCCCATTGCTTAGTCAATTCTTTCAGCAATTCGCAGCATCGGTTAGCGATCCGTTCCGCTTGTATCCGACCGCTTTGTACAAACAAAATACAGAATTCATCGCCGCCGAGGCGGGCGACGTAATCGGTTTCCCTGCAGGTGCTTAAGAAGGATTCTGCGACAATTTGGAGGAGTCTGTCCCCGTATGGGTGTCCGTAGGTATCATTAATGTCCTTGAAGTTATCGATATCAAAGAAGGCAAGGGTGAAGGTGGAATTGTAGCGTTTTGCCCGGTTTAGCTCCCGTTTGACCGATTCGGCAAATCCTCTACGATTGAGGATTCCTGTGAGTGGATCCTGCATGGCACTACAACGATATTCCTCGTTTTCTCTCAGTAACAGACGGGCGCCGTGGAAGCCGCCGACACTTACCAGAATTGTGCCTACTCCAGCAAGGGTCAGTACCAGCAACGGGGAGAGAACGCCCTCACCGCAAAGATTGGCAAAACCTGTAAGGGTGGCCATAACCAAGACCGTAACACCCACGCAATAAAGACACGCACAACTGCTATGAGGGAATTTTCTTAAAAAGGGAAAAATAAAAGTTATCCATAGCACAGCAAGACCAAATAATGAGAAGTAGCAAACTGTCTGAGTCATGCAAGCGCCCCATTCTCTCTAAAGTGCTGAGACTGCCTATCTGCACTTGTACATGGTCACTACCGCAAAAGTTGTGCACTAGTATGTAATTTTCAGGTCAATTGATGTTGTTCCTACTTCTTCGTTGATCACTCTTGCCCAATGGAAATGTCGGCTCTTTGCAATTTTCCGTATCATGATACACGAATCCTCTGTTTATTAACTTCGACCAGGGAAGGGGGTTTTCCTGCTAGTCCTAGAGGGAGGAAAATAGGGTTCTTTCTAGAAAATTGGTGAGGAAGGAGGTTGGCAGTATGGGAGTTCGATTCATTGTAGGTAGAGCTGGTACGGGGAAGACCCATCATTGCATCACCAGCATCGCGCAGAAAGCCAAGGATAACCCCACTGGTCCACCGATTGTGCTGCTTGTTCCTGATCAAGCTACTTTTCAGATGGAGCACAGGTTACTTGAGTGTCAGTTGCCTTCCTTTAGCCGAATCCATGTGTTTAGTTTTGGCAGACTCGCAAACTATGTTTTTTCTTTGGAGGGCGGTAGAATCGCCCCTGAAGTGCGAGATTTGGGAAAACAGATGCTTCTGCGGCGTCTAGTGGATAGGCGGTTGCCTGAGCTGATGGTCTTTGACCGGGTGGCCCGGTACCCGGGATTTACCAAGTATCTGGGGGTACTGTTTACAGAACTGTGCAACTGGAGTATTTCCTTAGAGGATCTCAAGCAAGTTGCCGGGTCCGGTGCGTATCTGGATGCTAAGCTGCACGATATTGCATTGTTGTACCACGATTATCTGGAATACTTAGAACAGGGATATTTTGACCCGGATACTGCCCTGGATCTGCTTGCCGACGCATGCGATGCCTCCTTTGTTCAACAAGCTGAGTTCTGGATTGACGGGTTCTCCGGTTTTACTCCCCAGGAATACAAGGTGTTGGCCGGGGTGATGCAGCACGCAGCACAGGTGCATATAGCGCTGTGTTTGGACGCGGATTTACTTGAACGGGCCCCACGTCCCACCAATCCCTTCTATCCAGTGTGGATGACCTATCAAAGATGTCACCGCTTGGCACAACAACAAGGCGCTTCTATTACTATTGGGCCCCTACTGTCAAGACCCTATCGATTTAGGAAAGAAGTGCTGAAGCATCTGGAGGCTAGTTTTGCTACGACCAGCATTGCGCCCTATCGAGGGAAGATCGACGGATTAGAGATAGTTGCCGCTGCGGATCGGCGTCATGAAGTGGAGATTGTGGCACGGCGAATTGTGCAATTGGTGCAGTCTGGTATGCGTTATCACGAGATCGGTGTCATTTTACGGGATTTTGGTCCCTATGGGGAATTGATCCATGATATTTTCACCGACTATGGTATTCTTCATTTCCTAGATCGTCGTCGGAGGGTGACCCACCATCCTTTGGCGGAGCTAGTTCATTCTGTATTACAAATGGCCCATGGGGGTATCACCCAGGATGCCCTGTTTCGGTTGCTAAAGACTGACCTAACCCCGCTTGAGACTGACAGGATAGATCTACTGGAAAGATATTGTCTGGAGACACAACTCAGTGGTCGAGATTGGTATCAGCCATGGACCGACGGAGTGCTTGAAGACATACGGGAGAGGGTAATAGACTTGCTGGAGCCGTTTTGCCAGGCGGTGGGACAAGCTGGCAGCGTTCGGCAAATGACCAGAATTCTTTACGATTGGCTCCTGCAGTTGAAGGTACCAACCCGGCTTGTGACCTGGAGTGAGGAGGCAGCAGCCAAGGGTGATTTAGTCAATGCCAAGACCCACCTGGGTGTTTGGGATGTGTTTGCCAGTGTCTTAGAACAGGTGGTCGAGGTACTAGGTGATGAGTCCTTAGAATTAGACCAGTATCTAGCAGTCATCGAATCAGGCCTAGAGGGGATGCAGCAGGGGTTGATTCCCTTGGGATTAGATCAGGTGCTTGTCGGTTCCGTTGAGCGTTCTCGGCAACCGGAGCTAAAGGCAGTGTTCGTCCTTGGGTTATGTGAGGGGGAATTCCCAAGTTGCAGGGAACCGGATTCCCTGATCAACGATGATGAACGAAGACAGCTAGCTGCCATGGGAATTGAGCTGGGGTATACTCTCACAGACAGACTTGTCTTGGAGCAGTATCTCGCCTACATTGCCGTCTCTAGGGCGTCTAGTTTCCTGCATTTGAGTTACTGCCAAAATGACGAAAACGGTCGCTTTCTAGGCCCGTCGAGGATTGTGGAACGAATCTGCAGAGTCTTTCCAGGTTTATCCTTAAGGGAAGTGGTTCGGCCAGAAAGCGGCGCCTTTACTGGGCAGGGCCAGTTTTACATAGAACGGCTTCGGGAAAGCGTCAATGTGAAGGATGTGGTGCTCAATCTAACCGGGGCCTTGGCTACGCTGCAAAGGGCAGGTTGGGATATTCCCAGTGAGCTCCTTGGTGTATACCAGGAGATTAAACGGAAGTACCCCGAGGCCTCCGAGTTTGTCTTATCGAGTCTGACTTATGATTTGCGTCCCCAGCGACTCAACGTGGACGTAACTCGGAACCTTTTCCCACGCACAAGCAGTGTCAGTCAGGTAGAGACCTTTGCGGCGTGTCCCTTTAGACATTTTCTACAGTACGGCTTGCAGATCAGACCAGTTGATAGGCGCCAATTCACTCCCGTTCAGCGAGGTATTTTGATCCATCGAGCCCTAAGTGCCTATGGACAGAAGCTAAACAATATGGGGCTTGATTGGAGTGATGTTAGTAGGGAACAGTCAGAACAGCTGATCCGGGAGATTGTCGAAGGGCTTTTGCAGGAGCTTGCCCGTGAAGTAAACATGCCCCCGGCCACCCTAGCTTACTATGGGAGATCATTACAGGGTACCTTAACCTGGGCCGTGTCTGTGCTGAGTCTTCACGATGAGCAAGGGCAGTTCAAACCTGTAGCCTATGAGCAAAGATTTGGATACAACCAAGAATGGCCGGGTCTACAATTTGATTTAGCTGGAGACAAAATTGTGGTACGAGGCAGTATTGACCGTATTGATCTAGCTTGTGCCCAGGACCAAGCTCTTGTACGGATCATCGATTACAAAAGCAGTAGGCAGAAACTAGCTTTGGAACAGGTCTACCATGGATTATCCTTACAGTTGATGGTGTACATGCTTGTTGTCTTGGACCAGAACCCCCGTTTGCTTCCCGCAGGTGTATTGTACTTTCCTATTACCGATCGCTTTGTGAACAGTAGTGGGCCGATGACCCAAGAGGAGGCACTGGCCATTCGTCTCAAACAGGTGGCCATGACTGGCCTATTGGTGAAGGATGTAGCAGTGGTGAGTCTGATGGATCCGGTGGAACAGGGTTATTCCCAACTTCTTTCCGGGGTGATGGTTAAAAAAGACGGTACCCTTAGTGACCGGGGTAATCTATTTGAACCGGAGGGGTTTGAGCGATTAAGCAAGCATGTTACAGCTAAGCTTTCCAGTTTCATCTACCAATGGCTCAGCGGTGTTGTAGACGTGGCCCCCTACCGGTTGAAAAGGGAGACAGCCTGTAAATACTGTGACTATCCGAGTATTTGTGCCTTTGAGGCTAACGTAGGTGGACTTGCCTACCGGGACCTTGTATCCTATTCTGATCAGCAAGTTTGGGAGTTGATGCAATATGAAGATACCATCGCCTTGGACTAAGGAACAGTGGGAGGCCATTAGTGCTAGGAACTGCGATTTACTCGTATCAGCCGCTGCGGGTGCGGGTAAAACCGCTGTTTTGGTTGAGCGGATCAGCCGCTTGATCACCGATCCCCAAAACCCCGTTGATCTGAACCAGCTACTCGTGGTGACCTTTACCGAGGCGGCCGCCCGGGAGATGAAGGAGCGAATTGGCCTAAAGCTAACGGAGACTTTGGCTCATCATCCCGAGGACTACCGCTTGGCGATGCAGTTGACCATGCTAGATAGTGCCGCTATTTCCACCATCCACGCCTTTTGCCTGAGCATCATGCGCCGTTACTTCTATGAGCTAGAGCTAGACCCGGCTTTTCGTGTTCTTGATGAGGCGGAGTCAATCCTTTTGCGGGGGGAACTAGTGGATGATCTTTTCAACAGGCTGTATCGGGAGGGAGATCCAAGGTTTATTGAAGTAGTTGATTCCTTTGGCGGCTTTGATACCGACGGTGCCCTAAAAGCGATGGTAGGACAACTCTATGACTTCAGTCGGAGTATGCCTGATCCTGCTGGTTGGTTGGATGCCGCCTTGGATAATCTTGACGATCTTGGGTTGTGGCAGGACTTAGCCTGCAAACAGATGGCAATGGCACTCACCTGTCTGATCGAAGACTATCTGTATGTCCGGAGGTTGTGTCAGAACTACGGGCTAGATCGATATGGGGATCTATTGTCTGAGGAGCTGCTACTCTTTGATGAGTTGCGACAGAGCGCTCAGCAAGACAATTGGACACTACTAACGGGTCTTGTTGAGGAAGTCACCTTTCGGACGTTGCCCCGGGTAAAGGATGCAGACCAGCGGGTTAAGGAAGCGGTTCAGGCTGTCCGTACCGAGGCCAAAGACCTAATGGCTCGCCTAAGGACCGAGTACCTTCGCCCAGAAGGATTAGGTGAGGAACTGTCACGGGCCAAAGAGCTGATGGCGATCATATCCAATCTGGTGTTACAATTTGGTCAAAGCTACCGGGAGGAGAAACTGCGCCAGGGAAAGGTAGACTTCTCGGATCTGGAGCATTACTGTCTTCGACTTTTGCGCATGCCCCAGATCCAACGGGACCTTGCAGGTTGCTATCGGTATGTGTTAGTGGACGAGTACCAAGACATTAACGGGGTACAGGAGGAGATTCTTAATCTTTGTGCCCAAGGTGCAGATAAGTTTATGGTGGGAGACATTAAGCAGAGTATTTATCGGTTTCGCTTGGCGGATCCGGGGTTGTTTCTGGCGAAATACGAACGATTTACTCCCGAGGACACAGACAAGAAACGGGTGGACCTAAGTACCAATTTCCGATGTCAAAGGCAGATTATTAATGCTGTAAACTTCATATTTCGGCAGTTGTTTTCAAAGGAAGTTGGCGAGTTAGAGTATGATTTACAGGCGGAGCTTGTATGTGGTCGGCAGGATGCTTCGGAACCGGGGACTACCAAGCTTCATCTTGTAGAGGGTGATGTGGAGGATAAGGAATTACATCCAGGTATTGAGGCCGCCCACCGGGAGGCCTTGGTAATGGCGGCGGAGATTAGGGAAATGGTCGGTAGTTTGTCTGTTTATGACAAAGGGCAAAGAGAATTAAGACCTGCGACCTATTCAGATATTGTCATCCTAGTGCGGTCGATGACCCATAGTGACAAGATCCTGGAGGCCTTTGATCGATGTGGTATTCCTGCCCATGTGGAACTTAGTGGTGGTTATTTTGGTGCGACGGAAGTGCAAACGATCCTATCTTTGCTCAAAGTGATCGACAATCCTCGCCAGGACATTCCCTTAGTTGCGGTCTTACGCTCACCTATTGTGGGACTTACTGCCGAGGAGCTAGGTAGGCTGCGCATCAAGTCCCCAGAGACGGATTTTTATGATTGCCTGCTAGAAGAAGGATGTGGTGAGAAGGTTCAGAAATTCCTAGAGCAACTGGAGGACTTTCGGACGGTAGCCCAAAGATGTCCATTAAATCAGCTGATCTGGCATATCTACCGGGAGACTGGGTACTATGACTATGTCACCGGTTTGCCCAATGGTGCACAACGCCGGGCCAATTTGCGCGCTCTTTACGATCGAGCCCTGCAATTTGAGGAGTTCTCCCAGCAAGGCCTGTTTCGCTTTTTGCAGTTTATTGGGGAACTTGAGGCAAAGCGGGAAGATATGGCTCCCGCCTGCGCTGTGGGTGAGAAAGATGACGTGGTGCGAATCATGAGTGTTCATAAGAGTAAGGGGCTGGAGTTTCCGATCGTGTTTGTCGGTGGTTTGGGTACCAAATTCAACTTCTCGGATCTTTATGGTGATGTACTGTGGTCTAAGGAACTGGGCTTAGGTCCAAAGATTGCCGACTCGGATTTACGATTTAAGTACCCATCGTTACCCTGGATCCTAATTAGGGATGAAAAGAGAGCCCTTGCTCTGTCCGAGGAGATGCGCATTTTATATGTAGCCTTGACCCGGGCGAGGGATCATTTGATTCTTGTGGGTACAGTGGGCAGCTTGGAACGTAGTTGCACCAGTTGGTCCCGTTCCTTGGGAGTAGAAGGGTGGACTCTACCCACAAGTATGCGGCTACAGGCCAGCTCCTACCTTGATTGGTTAGGACCTGCGGTGATTCGTCACGGGAGCGGTACAGTGCTTCAGGATATCGCGCAAAGCAATCAAGGGACTAATCTACAGGTCCAAGAGAGTGATGTGGACTGGGAGATTAAGCTGTGGCGAGGAGAGGAGTTGGCCCTGCTAGAGGAACAGGTGACAACAGAACAAGGGGATCTGAGTAATGGTGGTGATGACCTTAGCCTGTGGGAGGAGCTGGAGCAAATCCTCAGTTGGGAGTATCCCTTCGGGCACCTAGCGGGAATCCCCGCAAAACTGACGGTAACCGAGGTGACTAAAAGAATCAGTATGACTGAGGAGGAAGAAGACCTCCTTGCCTTAGCGGGGTTACATCAACCTCGCAGACCAGCCTTTGTGCAGGAGCGGGGCATGACTCCTACCGAATACGGGACGGCCATTCATACTGTTTTGCAGCACCTTCATCTGAAACCCCCGATGAATAGAACCGATATTGAACAGGAGCTTACGCGGCTGGTAGAGAAGCGGATCATTTCCAAAGAGCAGGCCATGGAAATTGAGATCGAGAGTCTAGTTAGTTTCTTCAAAAGCTCCCTTGGTCAGCGACTTTTAGCTGCGACGCGGGTGGAACGGGAGATTCCCTTTACGTGTAGGATGCCAGCCCGTATTCTTCTGCAAAAACCGGTGGATGAGCCCGTTGTGCTTCAAGGAGTAGTAGACTGTCTCTTTCTGGACGCCACCATGCACAAATGGGTACTCATTGATTTTAAGAGTGATCAAGGAGGGATTGTGCCAAAACGGCTAGAGGCCTACCGAAGACAAATCAAGATCTACCGTGAAGCTTTGCTGTTGCAGGACTGGCCCGTGGATGAAGGATATTTGTGCTTCCTTAGTACGGACCAGATTCTGCAGGTTTTCTAGATGTTATTGCTATTGGTAAAAAGCAAGTTGTTATCAATGGTTTGGCAGAAGCTATAGAATGCTCTTCTTGACAAAGCCAGATCAGTGTGATAGGTTAAAGCTAGACAGGACAATGTTGTTGTTTTGTCGTAATACACTCTCAGGAGGAATTTAGTTACATGGCAATTGGAACGGTTAAATGGTTTGACGCGCGCAAAGGTTATGGGTTTATCGAGCAGCCGAATGGCGAGGATGTGTTTGTGCACTTTTCTGCGATAATTGAGGATGGCTTCAAGACGCTTGAAGAAGGACAGGAAGTAGAGTTTGAGATCGTAATGGGAGAAAAGGGACCGCAGGCTGCAAACGTCAGCAAGACCAGCGCCTGAGCGCGTTGCAAATAGCGATAGAATGCTTGCAAATGAAAGACCTCCAATCGGAGGTCTTTTTTTGTTAGCCTGTATAGGATTTGCAGCCACTTTGCAGTGGGTTTGAATTCTCAAAGGGGAGGAAGGATCCCGCCATATTTGGTAGCGGCAAAGCTAATCCAAACCAAGGACAAAAGAAGCAGCATGCACCCCAAGGCTGGTTCTTTTCCCTTTGCTGGTTTCGGATCACGCAGTAGTCGTCCTGAGAAAAACAGCAGTAGCAAAAATCCAATCATCGATGGCCAACGAATATAGTCATACTGTTTTGCTATTGTCTGGAAGAACACAGCAAATGAACCAAAACTACCCAGTCCCGGTAACGCCATCAGTGACAACAGACTTAAGTTCTGACACCAATGGGCCCGGGGGCTAAGTAAGTAAAGTGTCAAAGCAACACCGCTACTGATACTGATGATTACCGCCCGTCCGCCGTCGATTCCAGGCAGAGACAGAAACAGTATGGAAAAGCCCCCATAGACCAGACTCATCCAGGCCGCAGCCTTGCGCCCGGGTCTTTGGGCCAAACCGATGATGCTGCCGTAGAATATGCTGACAATTCCCAGGATGCCAAGGGTCAGCGGTAGGCTTAACTTGAAGGAGTCAAAGATAGGCATTCCAATCCGCAGTAATCCATAGATCCCGGATTTGGCGAAGGGACCCAAAACCACTGCAGTGATGGTTGCAGGGCAGTGGGCTGTATCTATCAGCCAACGGTGAAAGGGGAATAGTCCCAACCTAATCCCGAAGGCCAGCACTAGAGCGATGAACAGTTGCCAGGCAGCTTGGGGTTCGAAGGTGGACCATGAGGCGATCTGCCAGCTCCCAGTTAGCATATATACTCGGTAGATCAAAAACAGAAGGGGCACCGTTCCAAGCAAAATACATAGAAAGAAGCGTAGTCCCTGGGGTTTTCCTTCCCGGACCAGAAGCCAAGCTATCGGGAGACTTGCCGCGATCCAAAACCCATAGAAGGTCAGCAAATGGGAAGTCAGAAACACTACTTCCAAGGACAGCTGAAGAACAGACAGGGCGACAAGTTGGTGCTTGGCGAGATTCCTCTCTGTAAGCAGAATAGCTAGATTAACGAGGATAGTAAAAAGAAGGAAAGCCAGAGAAAGCTGGTCAAAATCCCCTTGGCCTACACTTTCATTAGGAAACAGCGGCAAGGTGAGCAAAAGCAAAGCGCTGATCTGGCAAACGATTGCTGCCAGACGGAGCTGGGGCAGAAAATGTCTTGGTAAGACCAGAGCAAGCAGTGGTATTCCGGTTAACAACAGGATTCCGTAGATCAAGTCATCCCCTCCTTACTTGTTGCTTGGTCCTTGTAGGCAACTTTGGCAGTGCAGTGCGGGAAACAAGGAACTCGAAGCGATGTAAAGACCCCGGTATGAACATGAGACGACGCAGGATGCTTTTACCAACTGGAAAATGGAATAGGACGACGCACAGTGCCCCAAGGAGCATCCCCAAGGGGACATATCTAAACTGGTCGAGACGGGCTAGAAGACTCAGGCTTGCGCAAAGATAGGGTATGCGGTTTAGTCCTCCATAGTGGTAAGCTAGGCTATACCCAAGGAGCATTGATACCGATATTACTAAGGGGAGGGTGTTGGCAATCTCCCCGAAAGGTAGCAGTGTATTGCCAAAGACAGTGGATAGCATCACGCCGGAAACGAGGAACAGCCATTCCTTGTGATTAAACAGCAGACCAACTGCTCCTGCTAATAGGATGACTTGGGGTGATCCGGCTACAAAAACTAGAGCTAGAGGAAGATATGCTCGAATTACCTTACTATGGTGTTGGGGCCGATTTCGCAGACTAAAAGCCAATAGTAACAGGGCGAGCACAGTGGATGTAAGGGCTAGATAATCTAGGTTAAAGACAAAGATGAGCGTATCTCCTAATACTAGGTTCAGATTCACACGATACACCTCGCTTTGGTTCAACATTATACTATAGCTGGTACGATTTGTTAACTGGGGCGGAAAGGCGGAACCCAAATGGGATGCATCCGGGGGTGTGCAGTTTGCACAGGGGGAGTGGATGAATGTCTAAGGAAATCCTTGAAGATGCTTTACGGCTTCCTTCGGTTTCTGCTGAGGCAATCTTAGCCTATGAGCAGAACCAAGAAGCAATGCTCGAGGAGGTGATGCAAGCTCTCAATGAACAGCCTATGATTCAACACTTTTTAGGTGGTAACTCGATAAAGATCCTAAAGATGATGTGGGAAAAGCATGCATTATCCATGCTAACTATCTTTCGCTTCGGTGACTTCCGGATTTTGGCTAGAAGGTTGCCTGGGGCCTATCGCTATTACTTGTCCCAGGGAATAAATCCTGCATTGATTCATATGGGGTTGCAGGCCTGGAAGGAAGCTGTGTCGAACAATCTCCCCCTTCATGAGGCCCACTCTATCCTCGAGGTATACACATGGATAGAAGAACATCACCATTATTGGCTGGAGTTATCTGGAACGAACGAAGCTTCGGTCCCCTTATTCGGTGATGAGAAATGGGATTTTGTCCGAAATAGCTTCATCGACCAACTACTACAGGGAGCCTATTTCGATTGCCTCCAACTTGCCGAAGACAGTATTGCGACCACCAATGATTTATGGAGCTTTTATACAACGGTACTATATCCTACCCTAACGCATATTATCTCCCTTGCAGGAAAAGGGTGTATATCCCTTGCCCAAAGGCAGCTTGCTATTGCGATTATGGAACGGGTAATCGCCTCTTTGTATCTAGTATTTCCGAGATCCGAGCCCCTGAAGCAGAAGGTTCTGGTTGTACCAATTACCGACCCAAGCCAAAGGGTTGATGCCCGAATTACCGCAGATTTGCTACATTTGGACGGTTGGGATGTTGAATTGACCGGTGTAGAGTTACGGCTTGATGAACTGGTGGCAGTCACGCGGAAACTGGAGCCCTTTATTCTTGGCATCTCCATTTCCCACATAGACGGCATTTCGATCGGGCAACAATTCGTGGAAGTGGTACGTCAGGAACCAAAATTAGATCGAGTGCTGATCATGCTAAGCGGTTCTGTACTACAAGGTCACCCTTATCTTGGGCGGAAGCTCGGAGTTGATGGTTTGGCATACGATGCAGTCTCGGCGGTAGAATTAGCAAACCGTTGGTGGAGCTGATAGTAAAATGAGTATGACCCTTTGCTCACTCATGGATAATATCGTAAACTATGTCCTGGAAAAGAGCAATCTGGTGGTAGTTATGTTTGAACGGGGTGGTATGATCCTAGATTGCAGTACATTCCTGATCAGATTACTAGGTCTTAGTGAGAAACCCAAGGGCAAATCACTCTGGAAGTTTGCGCCCTACCCTGAGTGGCTTTATTGTCCTAATGAGAATGATAATGTAGAACTGATCTTTGAATCACCGGGTCTAGAACCTATGACCTTTGTCGGACAGCTGTATGTCGAGGACACCAGCTGTCTGTTCATTGGTGAGGGACCAAGTGCAGCCCCTCAGGTCTTGACCGATATTAGTGTGCTAAACAGCCAGTTGGTAGACCTTACCCGGCGACTAAGCATGCATGCGGTTGCTTTAGAGCGAGCCAATGCCAAGATGAACAAACAGGTCCTTACAGATCCATTAACCGGGCTTGGCAATCGGAGATTCCTCATAGACTATTTGCGCAGAGCCCTTTCCTTTGCCGTTCGTAATGAGCAGACACTTGCGGTGGCTATGGCGGATCTAGACTATTTCAAAAGGGTTAATGATGACTTTGGTCATGATGTAGGGGATCATGTTCTGCAGCAATTTGCCTTGATGCTTCGCACCAATTGTCGCGCCGAAGATGTGGTGGCACGCTATGGCGGCGAAGAGTTTGTGATCGTGTTCCAGAATACCTCTGCGGAAACAGCTGTCAATTGCGCAGAACGGATGCGTCGGGTTTTGCATCAGACCACTTTTGACCGTTTGCCAAGAAGGATTACTGTTAGTTTTGGCGTAACCGAACTGCGCCCGGGGGATACTATTGAGACTTTGCTAAAGAGAGTAGATGAAGCCCTTTATGTCGCCAAGAATCAAGGCAAGAACCGAGTAGCGGTCCTATAGGATCCGTAGAAATGGACAAAAGTCCCATGGTTTCCAAGAAAATGTTGTGCTATAATGAACAATGATTGAGAAAGGCAAACCTGTCGAAAGGCAGGGACGCAAAGCCGCGAGTCTAAGGTGACTAACTATGATAGTCGGGCTGCCGCAGGCTTCGTGTACGGAAATTGTACACGAAGGCTCTTCTATGTGGTTGGCCTTACTAGTGGAGGCATAAGTCTGATGTTATTATACGTAATCATAGTGGTTTTGCTAGGTATATATGCATTGAATCTATACTTGACGATTAAGCAATATGTGAAAGTAAAAAAGCTCCGACGGGAACAGGAAATCGTAAGTCCCAAGGATACTAGTTACTTATCGTCCTTAATAATCCGCACGGTAACACTAACCCTCGGTTTAGCCGTAGGTGGAGTTTGCTTAATTGTTTGATTAGCCTGGTTCATGGACAAAGGGGCCTCGAAATCTCGAGGCCCCTTTGTCCGTAAATGAAAAGTCCTAGCAGGTTCTAATTTCCTTTTCCGAACTGCACAGTTCCCCCTGGGCTGTTTTGGCCCATTTCAAAGTCAATAGACGCTGGGAAACCATCGATTTGCAAGAAACTATAGGTTTGTCTTGGGAGAGTCATCTCCAACCCCGGTTCGATGGAGTACATTATTCGTGCATAGTTCTTTTCGTACGAATTAAGCTCAGAACGTTGGTTACTGGTGGACTTCCAGTAAAGGACAGAATATATGTCCGGCGATGTACCCATCCCCATGGCCTGAGCAATAGCATAACTGCAGATGGCCGTGCTTGGACGGTTGTGATCAAAAGTCACCGTAACCTGTTCCAAATACCTGCCATCATGGTTAATATCAAGCCAGACTGACCATGCCAGATAAGGATCATACTCGAAGATGATATTCGCCGATGAACGATTGTATACGCGTGAAAAACTTGTACATGGTCCGATGGTCTGGCCGTAGCTAAAAACTGTTGTCTGCCAGTCGGAAAGGATTCCCGATATTGTTTGGGCAGACAAACTGGGATCGATGTAGACATATACAGTGCCATATGGCCACCGGGTTAAGGGTTTTTCCTCATAGGAGCTTCCATCGAATGTAAAATACATGCCACCCAGTTGGGCAAAATGGTCGTCTCTATAACCAGGGGGTAGCCAATTCTGGTGAAAGTAGTAATCGGTAGGATAGTGCAGCGGAATGCTGCGACTTCCCAGTAAAGTCTCGACCTCGACGTCATAGTAGCCGGGTGTCAATGAAGGAAAGCGATATTCATCGGCTGAATATGCATAATAGGCATCATACCTGCGATATCCATCACTTGTATAGACATTGGCATACTGGACCGGAAAGCAACGGTCTTGTCCCACAGGCCCAACGGCAACTGTTCCCCGTAGTGTGGGCCTGATATCAACTCGGACGTACCCCGAGCAACTTGTCAATAACAAAGCAACGCAAAAAACCAGCGTTATTGTGACTATTTGTTTGCGCATGACCATCTCCCCTTTTTTGCCGGTGCCTACCATGAGCGGTAGTCAACCAAGCGAGCGATGTAAGTGTCGGGGCCACTATATAGTACTGACACAATAGGTAGGGGTAGTGCTGGGTCAATAACTAGATAGAGAATGTCGTCTCTACCGGAGTAAACAATGCCTTCGTATAACAGGCTATTGACCGGTACGTACTTGCCCCAGGAAAAGTCTACGGAAATCCGTAGCGGAGGCGCCTCTCCTTCAAAGGAGATACCGCCCTTTGGCGTATCGGGTTCGGGATAGCTCGGTTTGCTTGGGTATCCGAAATCAATACCGCCCTTGGGCCAGGTGGTGCGTCTATAGTCTAGGACTCGCTCCACCCGAAATGTTTCGGTATCGGTTTGAAAGACACGCCCCTCCCTTAGGTCTGCCCGGCTGAAATCGGTATACCAGGTCAGAAACACGAAGGGGGTACTAATTAGTCGCAGGCGGTGGATATCAAGATCGGGATACTGCACAATGGTTGATGCCAAGATGTACTCATAGGCACCAATATCCCCTAGACGTACGGTTCCCTTACCCGTGTCTCTACGCCCAAAATCCCACTGATAGTCCAAGACATTGCGCCAATCAAAACCGGATCTGGATACATCCAGATAAATAGTTCCACTATCTCGGGTGCGTCCACGTACATGTTCTACTTCGTAGACAAAGCTTTGTCCATATCGGAAATCGTACACTCCGTACCATCTTTCTGCTGATGCACCCATGGTACATAGGATCACAATGAACAGTGTCAAGACTGCGCTGTACTTTAAACGTGACATCGGTATCTTCCTCCCCTATAGATAGGTAAACTAACCTACATTAATATGATACCATAAAAGAGAAAATCTGACACTGAAAAGAGTTTATGATTATATTGGTAACCTGGGTATGCTAAAGAGGAGTTCCCATTGCGGTGCCGAATATGAATTTGTTGGGGAGGAGACGTAGCTTTCTATGGGAAATTTACAGGTTGCTGTGGTGTCCTTAGGGTGCGATAAAAACACTATTGATAGTGAGATTATGTTAGGTATTCTGGTGCAACATGGTTTTGCGATCACCACTGATCCCCAAGAGGCAGACGTGATTGTGGTTAATACCTGTTGTTTCATTGAGGATGCGCAGCAGGAATCAATAGACTGTATCTTGGAGTCAGCCCAATATAAGACAATGGGTAAGTGTCGAAGCCTAGTTGTTGCAGGTTGCCTCGCCCAGCGATTTTCGGAGGAACTATCCTCGGAGATTCCTGAGGTGGATGGTTTTTTAGGCACCGGTCAAGTGTCTCAGGTGGTCGAGTTGATTAACCGGACACTCGAAGGTAAGCGGGTGAGTTATGTTGGAAAACCAGCCCTAGTAGAAGGGCCTCGCATTGTTTCGACTCCCACCCACTATGCGTATCTGAAAATAGCGGAGGGTTGTGATCACCGTTGTGGTTTTTGCGTGATCCCCTCGGTGCGGGGACGTTTCACCTCTCGCCCCGTGGAGCGAGTGCTCGATGAGGCCAAAGGACTAGTTGCCGCGGGCGCTAAGGAGCTTATTTTAGTTGCCCAAGATACCAGCCGCTATGGGATGGATTTGGAGGGCAGACCCTTACTTGCATCCTTGTTGCACAGTTTACACGAGATCGAAGGGCTCCGTTGGATTAGGGTATTGTACACATATCCAGCACAGATTAACGATGAACTGCTTACAGCCCTTCGTTTACCTAAGGTGTGTCGCTATTTGGATTTGCCATTGCAACATGCAAGTCCGCGGGTTTTGCGGTCCATGGGTCGCCCGGTGATGGATTACCGAAGGCTGATTGCCAGTATACGAGAGAAGGTGCCCGGTATTTCATTGCGTACGACCTTCATCGTTGGTTACCCTACAGAAGAAGAGGAAGACTTTCAGCAGTTGCTGGATTTCGTGCAAGAAGCCAAAATCGAGAATCTAGGTGTATTCCAGTTTTCCCCCCAAGAGGGCACCAAAGCGGCCAGACTTCCCCAGCTACCTACACAGGTTGTGCAGGAAAGGTATGCAAAGATTATGGAGGTCCAACAAGGAATTGTCGACATGCTCAACGAAGAACTAATCGGAACTGTTCTGCCAGTAATGGTCGATGGCCCTTCTATGGAATCGAATCTGGTATACCAGGGCCGGCATGAAGGACAGGCACCGGACATTGATGGACTGGTCTACCTTGGCGTTGAGTCTTTGCCGGGGACTGTGGTGAATGTGAGAATAACTGACGCACACGCATATGACCTTGTAGGGGAGGTACTTGATTTTGCCTAATTTGCCCACAATATTGACCTTGGCACGGATCTTGCTTGTTCCGGTCATGATGGTTTTAGCACTACCCCAGTTTCCTTCGGGAAGGATTTGGGCGGCAATCATCTTCATTGTTGCTTGTATCACTGATTTTCTCGATGGCTATATCGCACGCAGACGCAAAGAAGTAACGGTTTTTGGTAGTGTAATTGATCCAGTAGCTGATAAGTTACTGGTCTCCGCAGCCTTACTCTCTTTGATGGACCTTGGGATGGTTGCAGGGTGGATGGTAATGATCATCATCGGTAGAGAGTTTGCCGTCTCTGGTCTGCGGGTGGTTCTTGCTTCGGAGGATTACGTAATGCCGGCGAGCAATTGGGGTAAGGCCAAGACCGTCTCTCAGATGATTGCGATTGTCGCCCTGTTTTTCCAGTTGTCCTTCGCCAAGTACCTGTTTTGGATTTCGGTTGTCTTGACCGTGATCTCGGGCGTTGAGTATTTTGTTCGAGCACGGGATATCTTGTTCAAACGCTAAGAAACGGGGAGTTACCTGACTGTGAATGATCTAATAAACAACTCTTTCTTCCAGAAATACAAACATTACCTGCTAACCCTGTATTACTTAGTGACCTGTACGCTGTACACGACGTTTAATCATTTTGTTTTCCCCAATCATTTCATGTATCATTGGTTAGATTATCGAATTCCCTTTCTAAAGGTCTTTATCATCCCCTATGTCGTCTGGTACTTTTACATCGCCTTTGGGCTTGTTTACGTTGGCTATGTTTCCCGGAAGGAGTTTGCGCGCTTTTGTCTGTTTATGTTCGGGGGGATGACCCTTTCCTTTGTGGTCTACTTCTTTTTCCCCAATGGACAGAATCTGCGCCCTCTCATTTTGGACAACGATTTTCTTTCCCGGATCATCCAGACGATCTACGTAAAGGATCGACCGATGAACTCATCACCTAGTATGCATGTTCATAACTCCATCGCAGTTCATATTGCCCTCAGAAGAGTACTTCCCAACCGACCGGTTCTGCGCGTCCTATCCTTTATTACTATGGTGTCCATCATCCTTTCTACGGTGTTCATAAAGCAGCATTCCGTGCTTGATGTAGTTCATGCTCTGTTGCTCAGCACTGTCTTTTATACCCTTGTCTATGTATTGCCCGAGAAAGCTCCGGTTGAGCAGACCAAATCCGTCGCGAGCTGAATGGGGGTAAGCCATACTGACACGGGGCCAAGGGTAGTATTGCACAGTCTTATATGACGTTAACTGGAAAGGAGGCAAACCGAGTACTGCTTGCGTGGCCCGGGATGGTCTCGGTGCTAAGTGGTTCAGTCTCGGTAAGATGCAGTGGAAGAGATCGCATTATCCAATATTTATGTGGAAAAATATCGGGAAGTAGATGATGTTCAAGGACTTGCCGAATCGATTAAACAGGTGGGATTGATCCATCCTCTTTTGGTTCAAGAGCAAGCGGAAAGATACCGCTTGGTGGCTGGCTATCGCCGGTATCTAGCTGTAAAAGAGCTTGGCTGGCGAACTGTGCCGGGAATCATCCTTGAACCGGATGCACCGGTAGAGCTGATCCGTATGATCGAGAATATCCAGCGGGAGGATGTGGATCCTTTAAGTAAGGCCGAGGCGCTATGCCAGCTGCAGCACGGAGAAAAATGGAGCGTGGAGCAACTCAGTGAAATGACTGGGATGCCCCAAAGCAAGATTAGCTATTACTTCAATATCCTTGATCTGCCCACAAAGTATCAGATTGAGGTGTTGAAGAACTTTGATAATGGGTCCTCCCCGTTGACACTATCCCATGTTGCCGCGGCCAAGGTTGTAGAGAATAGTCTGGGTGATTCGGGGATGTTTCATCTTATACTAGATAGTGTGTTGGAGTACCGGCTTACGAAAGCCGAGACCCAGGCTATCGTAAGCCTGATCAAAAGAAACTATAATCTAAGTATGGAAGCGGCCTTGATCATGGTTCGTCCGGGTCAGTTCAGACACGATACCAAAGTAACTAAGCTATCCGATGAAGTAGAGGGATTGCTCGGTGCCTACGAGGCAATCGGCAACTCACTTGAGGCCCTCAAAGAAGGTTCCATTGCCGAGAGTAATCGCAAGAAGCTCTTAAAGACAGTTAAACGGGTGTTGGATCAAGCGGAGACGACGCGTAAGATTATAGAAAAGAGGTAGTCATGGGTTTCATACTAGAATAAAGGGTCTTGATACAGAAACTGTGTGCAGGGAACTGGGTGATGATGACGAAGTAGTAATATAGCCGGAAAGCCTCCTCTTAGAAAAACAAGGAGGCGCGTGATTGACAAATCTATACATTGAGGATTTTCTACGACATGGTCTTGTAGAGCGGGGTCTTAGTGAGAATACTGCCCAAGCCTACAAGCATGATCTAGAACAGTTTTTTACCTTTGTTGGCAGTGGTGTTGAGATCTCTGAGATCACCTCAGAACACATTAGGCAATATCTAGCCCACCTAAAACTCGAACGTAGGAACTCGAACAGGACTATCGCCCGTCGCTTGAGCACTCTAAAAATATTCTTCCGGTATATGACCATAGACTCACTGTGGCGCGTCCCGGAGGACCCCACACTACCCTTTGAGCCGATCAAGTTTCAGAAGACTGAGCCAAACCATCTAACCCATGCAGAGACGGAACGCCTCTTAGACACTTGTTTGCGGTATGGTACTTGGCCCGAGAGGGACTATGCCCTTTTTAGTCTCTTTCTGCAATGCGGTTGTCGTCTAGTTGAGGCGGTGAGTCTTACTGTGTCTGATCTAGATCTACGAGAGTCTGTTGTGACCTTTAGGGGAACCGATGGCAAAAGGCGGCTGGTCCCTCTAATGCCCCGCACCAAAGTCGCCCTAAGGCACTACTTAGTAGAACGGGGTCAACTGACCATCCCCGATGTGTTTGTAAATTACCACAAAACGAGGGGTTTGAGTCGCCGGGGTATCCAGTACATTCTCCGCACAATAGTGGAAAAAGCAGGCATTGACAAACCCCGGATCACGGTCCATACTCTCCGGTACACCTATCTTGTTACGCTGATGGATCAAGGAATAGACGAAGAGACCATTCAGGAGTTGATTGGTCACAGCTGTCTAACCACAACCCGCAACTACACCCGTAACATTAAGCCACGGGGAAGGAAAGCATGCTAATCTAGTCTGTAAGGCAAACCATAGGCAGACGCGGACAAGAACGCGTTCTGCCTATTGACATTGAAAACAAAGCATCTTACTATATTAGTGAACTAGGTATCTAGTTCACTAAGGAAGTGAGGAGGTGAGGAGGTGTCCGATGGAGATTGTCCTTGATCCCTCAAAACCTATTTATCAGCAGATTATCGACGAGATTAAGCGGGCGATCGCACGGGGCGCATTGAAACCGGGAGATAAGCTACCCTCGCATCGTGAAATGGCACAGATCGCCAAAGTGAACCCGAATACGGTGCAAAGGGCCTATCGGGAGCTAGAGCAGACTAACCTAGTGGAAACCCTCCGGGGTCAGGGAACCTTTGTAAGAGACGATCCTGTTCTTTTAGGTGAGGTGCGTAAAGAGATGGCCCAGGCAGCTTTGGAGGCCTTCCTGTTGGAAATGAAGGCCTTAGCCTTTGGGCAAGAAGAGATTGTGCAGCTTGTTGCAGCTAGCTTTAAGTGGGAAACCCAGAAGAAGGGTGACTTGTCATGATGAATACAAACGTGCCTTTGGTTGAGTTATGCCATATATCTAAGCGGTATTTGCTTACATGGGCCCTACAAGATGTGACATTGACGATCGAACCTGGGGTTATTACAGGGTTGTTAGGTCCCAATGGGAGTGGTAAATCCACCTTGTTGAAGAGCATCTTTGGATTTGTTCTACCTACTTCAGGCCAGGTCAAAGTGGCAGGGCGAAAACCAGATCGGGCTGTCAAGGCCCAGGTGGCTTATCTACCGGAGGTTGATCACCTGTATCCGTGGATGAGTGTCGGTAGAATCATTGAGTTTGTCTCATCTTTCTATGATGACTGGGATTGGGAGAAGACCGAGGAGCTGATGAAAGTGAGTAGTCTTCCCACAGGGAGGACAGTCGGGGCACTATCCAAGGGTCAAAGGGCCCGGCTTAAGTTGGTGCTTACCCTGTCAAGAAATGCGCCCCTTCTTCTACTTGATGAGCCCTTATCAGGAATTGATCCGCCGAGTCGGAGTCGGATCCTTGAGGCTATCGCCATGTTGTTTCAAGCGGATCGGCAAAGCATTGTTCTTTCCACCCATGAGGTGTCCGAGGCAGAGGTCATCTTTGATTCTGTGATTCTACTGGAACAAGGACGGGTCAAATTGACTGGCAGTGCTGATGAGATTAGACAAAAGACGAATAAGTCATTGCAGGCGGTAATGGAGGAGGCGTATTTATGAGCAGGGGACGTTTCTGCCAGCTATTGCGGAAGGAGTTGGCCAATGCCAAAGGGACGATGTTCATTGTTTTAGTGGTGATTATTGCGTGGGACCTGTTCTTAGCTTCCCGGTTGAACCTGTGGGATAAGGAGGCCGTATTCGGTCTCTCGTGGATACCGCTTGGTATTATGCCCATTTGGGCTCTAGGTGCTGGATTTATGTCCTTTAGACAAGAGTGGGGGACTAATCACATTTATCTACTGCAATCCTTTCCAGTGCGGGGAATCACCTTGGCGGGCACAAAGATTATTGCCATCTTGTTGCAGAGCATTGTCTATTTTAGCGTAGCTTGCCTCGGTGCGTTCTTGTTAGGAAGCGGCTTGTTGGCTGACTTTGCCAGCAGTATTCCCGAGGCCATTCGGGACCAGCTACTCAGAAACTATGCGTGGACGGGGATTTGGTTGGTTGTCATGTTTTGGTTGAGTATGGCGGTGTTGGCCGTACTCGGGCAGTCCGCTTATCTAGTGGGTAGGTTGTTTGAACGGTTCCAGTGGTTTTTCAGTGCCTGGGTGCTTGTACTCAATTTTTGGATGGTGAGCAGGTTTGCCGCTTTAGTTGTGGGTCTGTTTGGTTGGATCCCTAAGGTTAGGCTATGTTTGCATAGATATCTGAGCGGTTCTCTTGTTATCGAAAAGGTCAATATTAGTATGGCTCCCTTTGCCGCATTGTTTCTCGGAGGCTTTCTCGTGTTTGCTTTTGGGGCATGGCTGCTGGAGAGAAGAATCGAGATCTGAGGAGGAGAGAACATGCAGTTTCGATATATACTTGTTATAGGTTTAGTGGTGCTTACGGTCCTAGCTGCAGTGGATACGAAGCATGGCTTAGACTACATGACAACCCTATTCGGACGTCTAGTGGAGGAAGGGGAAAATCAGGTTGTATTTGAAGGGGTACCAGCTAAGCATAACTCAAACAAGAACGGTGTAGTCGTGTTCTCTGTGGACGATCTTGAAAGATTAGTCATCGCCAGCGCCTTCACGCCCATAAGGGCGGTGGGCAGCACTGGCAACCAGCTGGTGGTTCACTATGACTTGACGGTGTATGGAGACGATCAAGAAATGATGGAAGCGTATCTAGCTGGTTGTGAGATGCGACTTGATCCAAAAAGTGGACGGCTCGGGGTGGTGGAGCCTGAGGGGAAAGGACAGAATCTCTCGTGTACAGTGGCATATGAACTCGAGATTCCCAAAGGGATCCAACTAAGCATTGAAAACGAGGGGAACCTAGTAGAGCTGATTGGACTAGAGCAAGATCTATTTATCCGGAGTAGGTTTGGCAAGATTGTGATCGATGGTATTGTTGGGAACGTGGAGATTGAGACGGATTTTTCCGATGGCAGGATCGAAAACATCACCGGTGGGACGAAGGTCACCAGCAGGTTCGGCTTCATTGAGTTACGAGAGCTTGGGGATTCCTTCAACTTTTCTTGTGGTAGTGGTACAATTAGGGCTGAGAGAGTAACAGGAAAAGTGGAAGGATGCGTAGAACACGGTAATTTAGAGCTTGGAGAACTGTTGAGTGATGTGACCATCAAGGCGATCCATAGCACAGTGGATTTAGATCTTACAGGGAGAGGGTATGATATTTCGGTATTGGGTCGTCGTACCTCCATGGATCACAGTATCCCCTTAAAGACCCGTGCATTTGATCAATTTAGCTTTGAAAGCACTGGTACCGTGGGAGATGGGGGAACACTTATTTTCGTTGATGCGGATTTTGGGCGGGTGAGTCTACGAATAGAGTAGTGTATTCTAACATTCTATGGTGCATGATTTGGTAGTAGGGAGGAAAACACATGCTTAAGGTAAACGGTGTCACCAAGACCTACAAGGGAAAGAACACGCCGGCGGTAGTTGACTTGGATTTTGAGGTAAAACCAGGGGAGATATTCGGTTTTCTTGGACCGAACGGGGCAGGGAAAACGACCACAATCAAGATGATTGTCGGGCTGCTTTTGCCTGATGCCGGTTCCATTGAAGTAGCAGATGTTGATGTCATCCGAGAACCCCTAGCTGCCAAGAGACTTATTGGGTATGTTCCCGATGAACCTAGTCTGTATGAACGGCTAACCGGTGCAGAGTTTCTGAATTTCGTGGCGGATGCGCATCAGCTTTCTAAGTCAGTGCGCCAAGAACGGATCGCGGAATTCTTACATACCTTCGGCCTTGAGCATGCCGCCAATGACCTAATCAGCAGTTATTCCCATGGAATGCAGCAAAAACTGGCTCTAACGGCTGCATTAATGCATAATCCACCGTTATTTATTCTGGATGAACCGATGGTGGGTCTTGACCCTCGGTCATCAAGTTTCTTTAAAGACCTGCTACGGTCCCATTGCGATGAAGGCAATGCGGTTTTTTTCTCCACCCATATTCTTGAGGTCGCAGAGCGGATTTGCGATCGAGTTGGGATCATTTCCCATGGGAAACTGATTGCCTGTGGTCCTGTCGAGGAGATAGTGAAGGCTGGGAGGACCCTTGAGGAAGTATTCTTGGCTTTGACGGTAGGTGATGGCGATGGCGAGGATTAAGCGGATCATCTCCTTATCCGGGGTATTGCTCAATAATACCTGGGGTATATCCAAGATGAAGTATCAGTACTTCAAACGCAGGGAACGCTTCTGGGAACTACCTTTGATTGCTTTCTCTATTATCATCCTTTTAGTCATGTTTGCGTTGATGTCTGGGTTTTTGGCCCACTATTTATATGATCAATTTGCCCCCATTGGGCAGCAGCAGGTACTCCTTACCATGGGCCTTCTAGCTTGTCAGCTTGTGGTATTTGTGTTAGGGATCATCCTGGTGATCAGCACCTTCTACTTTGCAGACGATATGAAGATTCTTCTCCCTTTACCCTATCAGGCCTATGAAGTCATCGCTGCCAAATTCGGTGTAATCTTGGTTAATGAGTATCTGTCCTTGCTAGTGTTGCTTGCCCCGATTTTGTTGGTCTATGGGATCAAAGCCCAGGCTGGCTTTGCCTACGGGCTTTGTGCAATAATCGGTTTTCTGCTAGCACCATTACTACCTTTGGGTATCGCCTGCATATTGGTGTTTCCGCTGATGCGGTTTGTAAATCTCAGTTCCCGCAAGGAGCTACTCACCTTCATCGGGGGGATCTTGCTGATTGGAGTCGTGCTTGTGTTCCAATACTTCGTCCAGACTCAGCCAGAGAATATTGACCAGCTTTTCCAGGTGTTACTAAGTGAAGATGGTTTGGCGGTATTAATTAGCAAGCGGTGGCCACCTGGCCTATGGTTTACCCGAGCATTAACCAAAGCAGGAACGACGACGGGCCTTGGCGCGTTGTTGCTCTTTGCTACCATTAGTGTTGGGGCAATATTTCTTGCGGGTGGTATCGGTGAGTTGTCCTTCTATAAGGGCCTACTCAGGGGGATGGAAGCGGATCGGGGCAAACGCAAAAAAGCCAAAACCAACTATACCCCTCATACCGCCCTTTGGGCAGTGGCAATTAATGAAGGACGATTATTCTTTCGGAAAGCGGTGTATGTCCTAAACGGTCTTGCTGGACTTATTGTGCTCCCGATTATGCTGTTGTTTCCCTTGATATCCCAATCCAACGCGCTCTCAGGTCTGTTTGATGAATTAGCCGGTCCGATCCCTTTGATCGCCTATTTTGCTGGTCTTAGCTACAGCGTGATGCAGTCAGCATTGACTACTCTTCCTGCGACTACCTTCTCCCGGGAAGGGAAGGACCTAACGATCCTTAAGAGCTTACCGGTCCCCTTTGAAGCGATGTTTTTTGGGAAACTAGTATCAATTCAGGCTGTGATTCTACTCGGGTCATTGCCTGGCGTGGTTATCCTAGGGTATTTATTAGGTTCCATGGGCTATGCTTTGTTTGGTTTTGCGACAAGTGTTTTTGCTTCAACGGCCCTTAGCTGTAACTTGATGCTCTTGGATCTTAAGCGACCTTTCCTTGATTGGACGGATCCACAGCAGGCAATCAAGTCTAATCTGAACGCTGTCATCGGCATGGCCTTTGTGTTTGGTGTGGCTGCTTTAGGATACATATTAGTCAAGCGGCTTCTCCTATTAGACATGTCCCCACACGGCATTATGGCCACATGCCTTGCTGTTTCCTTAGTGTGGTTTGGGGCGAGCTGTACTACGGTGCCTAGGTTTAAGTACCTTTGGTATGGACGCGAGCTCTGAGGCTTTGTGGATTGAGTAGCGGCATGGTGTGGGCTTAGGCCGGCCGATCGAAGTATTACGGATTTAGCTGATGTCGCTTTCCATCGGCTTCTTCCTCAAATTGGTGCGCGCGGTTACTGTATCGACCAGTAACAGGATCTTGACATGTTGCTGGTCATATGGTAATTTGTAAGCATAGTTTGATACGGTTCTCTGTATAAGTGACTGGAGAAATGGAGAAAAGTCCTTCTACTGAGGCGGATTACTCTGCCTTCGAAGAAGGACTTTTTTGCTGTCTCTCTAGCCAACGTGGGAGGATTTTTTCATGGCGGAAAATCATGATGTAACTGATGTTGTGATCATCGGTGGAGGTGTGGTGGGTGCCGCAATTGCCCATGCCCTATCGAAGTATAAGGTTAGGACCACGTTAGTCGAAAAGAACATGGAGATCGGCTGGTCTACCACCAAGGCAAATAGTGGTATTGTCCATGCTGGTTTTCATGATCCACTGGATACAAATAAGGGGCGCTTGTGCATAAAGGGTAATCGTATGTTTGAAGAGTTATGCGCCAAACTAGATGTACCCTTCAAACGCAATGGCATTCTTATGGTTGCTTTGGATTCCAATGATATCCCTGTACTGGAGCAGTACAGAAGACAGGGGATTCAAAACGGCCTACAGGACTTACGGATTTTGACTAAAGATGAGCTACTAACTCGGGAGCCAAACTTAAATCCTGATATTTTCTGTGGGTTGTATGCTCCCAATGGAGGTATTGTAAGTCCCTTTGAGTTAGCCATTGCTTTGTGCGAGGTAGCAGAGCAGAACGGGGTCCAGATCAGGACCGGTACTGAGGTACAAGCAATGGTGGAAAGTGGCGATGGGATCCAGGTCAAGACCAGCAAAGGGACAATACAGGCGCGGTATGTGGTCAATGCCGCAGGGCTTTGGGCAGATGCGGCCGCCCAAATGCTAGGTGATCACTCTATCAGTATAAGGCCCCGGAAGGGCGAGGAGTATATCTTCGATAAGCGGGTGGGAGATCTGGTTACCAGTACGATTTTCCCAACCCCAAAGGCGAATTCCAAGGGAATTCTGGTTATTCCCACCGTTGGCGGCAATATTATGATCGGCCCCAATGCGGTGGAGGAACAAGGCAAGGATGATGTGGATACCACCCTGACCGGTTGGGAAGAAATCTACGAATTTGCCAAGCGATTGGTACCCAGACTACAGGCCCGGGATGTGATTACTAGTTTCTCAGGGATTCGTGCTGCCAGTGCTACTGGGGATTTTGTTATTGGACCCTCCCAGGCGTGTCCGCGTCTAGTCCATGCTGCAGGTACAGAGTCCCCTGGACTTACGGCTTCCTTGGCCATTGCCTTAGATGTTCTTGCCTGTCTACAGGAGCTTGGTTTACGGATGGAACCCAATCCCCAGGCTATTGATCAAAGAGTGCCTATGCAGCGCTTCCATCAACTAACCAGAGAGGAACAAGCCCGGCTAATAGAGAAGGACCCAAGATTTGGACGGGTGGTGTGTCGATGTGAGACCATCACCGAAGGCGAGATTGTGGATGCGATCCGGCGTGGTGCGCGCACCGTTGATGGTGTTAAGTTTCGCACAAGAGCAGGGATGGGTCGTTGTCAAGGAGGTTTTTGCCAGCCTGTAATCATGGGGATACTGGCTAGGGAACTAGGCGTATCCGAGGTAGACATCACCAAGCATGCTCCCCAAAGCAAGATTCTTGTGGGTGAGGTTAACAAGGGCTTCGGAAAGACATGTCGTCGTGAACACAGCATCTCCTTAAACAAGAAAACTGGGGCAGTGGAGTACGATGTGGTGGTGATTGGTGGTGGTCCTGGAGGAATGGCGGCTGCTTTGGCCGCTAAAGGGGCCGGGGCAGGGAAGGTAGCCATCCTCGAACGGGCTGGGGAGCTTGGAGGAATCCTTAATCAGTGTATTCATAACGGATTTGGGCTCCATTGGTTTAAGGAGGAGCTTACAGGCCCTGAATATGCTACACGGTTTGTTCAGCAGGTGCAAAGGTCGGGGATTGATACTTATCTTAATACGATGGTGTTGGAGTTGACACCGCAACCGCGGATCACTGCCGTGTCATCGGACTATGGGCTTGTGGAGTTTACGGCAAGGAGCGTCGTTTTTGCTGCGGGCTGTCGGGAACGCACTAGAGGGGCCATCAATATTCCCGGATTCCGACCCGCCGGTGTGCTCACCGCCGGAACGGCTCAACGCTACATTAACATCGAGGGGTTCATGCCCGGACGGGAAGTGGTGATTCTTGGATCCGGGGACATTGGGTTGATCATGGCGCGTAGACTAACCCTTGAAGGGGCCAAGGTCAAAGCCGTGATTGAGATCTTACCCTATGCCGCTGGTCTTGCCCGCAATGTGGCCCAGTGCCTTGAAGACTTTCATATTCCCCTCTACCTAAGCTCTACGGTAATTAACATCCATGGACAGGAACGTATCAATGGAGTAACCATGGCCCAGGTTGATCCTGATCGCGCTGTTGTTTCAGGGACGGAGCGGTTTATCCCCTGTGATACCCTGCTGTTGTCGGTGGGACTGATCCCCGAAAACGAGTTGACCGCAGCCGGTGGTGTCAAGCTGGATCCAAGGACAGGGGGACCTACGGTGGATGAATACCGCCATACCAGTATTCCTGGGGTTTATGCCTGTGGTAATGTGCTTCATGTCCACGATCTGGTAGATTACGTTAGTGAAGAAGGGGAGATTGCCGGTACTGCAGCAGCACTTGGCTATGGTTCCCATGAGGGAACGGAGATAGTACCCGGAAGGGGTGTTCGCTATGTGGTTCCCCATAGGTTATCCGCGGCTCAACCCTTTAATCTGTATCTACGGGTAGTGGAGCCCCAGGAGCGGGTAAGGCTGTTCATTGGAGACAAACAGGTTGTAAAACGAAATGTCAAGCCTAGTGAGATGCTGCGGATTGGCATTAGCGCCCAGGAGGCTGCAGAACTTAGGAGACTTAAACGGGTTGAGGTTAGATTGGAGGAAGCTCCATGATCCAAGAAGCGATAAAAAAGGTATGTATTGTATGTCCTGTGGGATGTGAGCTTACCATCGTCCCAGGTGCAAAGGAAGAAGTGACCGGAAACCGGTGCAAACGGGGTCTGGAGTATGCGATCCGGGAAATGACGGATCCCCGGCGCGTATTGACTACCACCGTTGCGATTCGGAATGCTGCGGCACCGTTGCTGCCGGTACGAACTAAGGAGCCTATCCCCAAGGGGTTACTGGAGAAAGCGATGGAAGTACTGAATAAGATTGAAGTTACGGCACCAGTTCGCATGGGGGATATTGTGATAGAGGATTTACTTGGACTGGGGATCGATGTTGTGGCTTGTAAGGATATGGTCGCAGAAGAGGACTAATATAGTTTAGAACCGGTAGTCAAGGGGCAATAAAATGCATGAAGAGCATTTTATTGCCCCTTGTTGTTCATCGAATCTGTGTTAAATGTTGTACTTTTAAAACAACAGAAGTATAGAACATGGTTCACTAAGCGGGTAATCTGGTCTATACTATACTTAAGGAGTTGTAGCTAGTACACATAAGGGGGCGGTAGTATTGGATGTGATCAAGACCGTGGGTTTGACAAAGTACTACGGTAATGTGCGGGGCGCAGAAGACATTGATTTGGAAGTCCAGCAAGGGGAGATTTTTGGCTTTATTGGACCCAATGGTGCCGGCAAATCTACCACCATTCGCATGTTGATGCAGCTAATTTTTCCTACTAGGGGCAGCATGGAGCTGTTTGGCAAAACCCTTGGTCGGGATAATCCAAAGATCAGAGCACAGATAGGTTATCTGCCCGGAGAGGTTAACTACTACGACGAATTCACCGGTATGCAGTTGCTTCAGTATGTAGCCAGAAATCACCCTAAGGTTGAGATGAAGGATATTGAGGAATGTGCCCAGTTGCTTCAGCTGGATCTTACTAAGCGAATTAGGTCTTACTCCCTGGGCAATAAGAAGAAGCTAGGGATTGTGCAGGCGTTGATGCACCATCCGAAGCTTTTGATTTTGGATGAGCCCACTTCGGGACTGGATCCCTTGATGCAAAGCCAGTTTTTCGAAATACTGAAAGAACGGAAGAAACAGGGCGTTACGGTCTTCTTCTCCACCCACGTATTGTCCGAGGTGGAGAAAATCTGTGATCGAGTAGCGATCATCAAAGATGGGTTTATCGTTCAGGTATCAAAGGTGGATGAGATTCCGGGTAGAAAGCAACGGGTGATCAAGGTTCAGTTTGGGGAAGAAGGAAACCTGATCGAGAAGTACGGGTTTGCTCAACTGGGAACGAGGATTGAATATGAGAACGGTTATCATATTATTCACACGGATCGGGAACTGCAACATATTCTGCAGAGTATCGCCGCCCACTCAATTCTGGATATTACCGTTTCTCGACCCAGTTTAGAAGAGTTGTTCATGGCCTTCTACAGAAAGGATGAGCCTCATGTTTAACCGCAACGTGTTCGTCAATGAGCTTAAGCTAAATCAGCGTGGCCTAATTGGATTCGGGATCGCCATGATCGCCACGGTAGTGGTGTTTGCCGGGTTTACGAATCTGATCATCGATAACCAAGAACTGGCGGATCTTTTAGATAGCTATCCCCGGTCCTTGCTTGAGGCCTTCAACTTTGATGTAGAGTCCTTCTCATCCTTTGAAGGGTGGATGGCTAGCGAGCCTTACATTTTCTATATGCTGCTTTTGGCTGTATTTGGTAGCTTGCAGGCCGCAAACAGTATCAGCAAGGAGTTAGACCATAAAACCGGGGAGTTCCTTTTCAGTCAACCAATCAGTCGTCGGGACTTATTCTACTCCAAGGTCGTTTCAGGATGGGCACAACTTACTTTGCTCTTCCTAATTTCTGTTGGTGTGGCACTATTGGTTGGTCATATTGTCGCCGATGTCCAGAATCCCTTGGGTTTGTTCTTGTTGTTCCTTGCAGGATACTTAGTATCCTTGGGGTTTGCCGGGATTGATTATTTGCTCACGTCTTTATTTGGTTCTAGCCGGACTGCCACTTCTATGGGGATCGGCATTGTTTTGGGTTCTTTCTTGCTTGATGCGTTCTCTAAGGTGTCGGATCGGGTCAATTGGTTAGGGTATTTCAGTTTGTTTCATGTTTATGATGCCCGGGGGATCCTCCGTGACGTGCATTTACCGATGCTGCCAAGCCTATTGCTGATTGGGGTCTTCGTTATTGGCGTGTTAGCTGGGCAGCTCATCTTCTGCAGAAAGGACATTTTGTATTAGGGGTGTGCCTATGGCCCAAAGTAAGTATGAGCAGATCCTAAATGCCGCCATGACACTATTTCTGTCTAGGGGAATCAGCAATGTGACGATGGACGATATTGCCGAGGCTGCCCCCGCCTCAAAAATGACGGTATATAGGTACTTCCAGAACAAGGAACGGCTGATTGAAGCATCAATGATGCGGGCTCTGGAACAGGTTGAAGATGAGATCCAGGAGCTTATCGACCAAGCCCCGTCACCCCAGGCTGCCTTGGTACAAATTGCCCTTGAGCGGACGGCAACAATGAAGCTTTTTTCCGATGCGTTTATCCTGGATTTGACCCAAAACTATCCCAAACTGGTCGAGGTGATGCTGGACCACAATCGCAGGAGGATCCTTCCCCGGATTGAGGCCTTAATCTTTGCAGCCCAAGGACAGGGTCAGATCCGCAAAGGGCTTTCACCCCATGTGATTATGCTCTTTCTTGAAAGCATGAAGCTGTTCTTCGCTAGGTCCGGATGTCTAAAGGATACTGAGGATGCCGGAGTGATCTCTGGGCAGATTGTGCAAATTTTTCTCCATGGCATTCTCAGTAAACCTCACACATAGATCATTTTTGTAGTCATTCCCCCATCGATGATCAAGTTCTGCCCAGTGATAAAACCCGCCTCGTCGGCGAGAAATAGGCATGCATTAGCGATATCAATAGGTTGACCGACTCTTCCTGCCGGGTGCTGGTGCTGGTCCTCCAAGGTGAGGTTTTCATACCCGCTTGTCTGGATCCAGACAAGACGTGGGTTAGGGTAGGGCTAGTAGGCCGCCCTTGGAGGCGCTGTAGCTCTCGGTAAAGGCCTCTGAGGCTAGGGCTCTAGTTGATGCAATATTAATAATGCATCCGCTTCCTTGCTGACGCATGAGCTTTGCGGCATGCTTAGCACATAAAAAGGGGTCCGTGAGATTAACCGCTAGGACTTCTTTCCACTGTGCAAGCGCAAGAAGACAAGGCTGCCCGTTTTTAGGGATCTTGTCCTCTTTGTGGAAAAACACCCCTGTTCCTCGTTCTGCCTCCCTATGAAAGACTGAGATTTAACGAGCTAGAACGAGATAGACTAACTTCATAGAGAGAGGGTGCTTGGTGAAACCGATGGCCGCGTTGTTAATCAGAACATCTATGCGCTGCCAGCGAGCTTGGATTTGCTCTACCATTTTCTCTACGCTATCCTCATTGCGCACAGCGGTGTGTATAAACACGGCCTTGCCCCCTTCGGCCGTGATCGTATTTTCTGCTTCCTGGCCGGTGGTGGGGTTGTTCTCAGCAATCACAACTCGGTATCCCCGTTGAGCGAAGTATTGGGCAATCCCAAGTCCAATACCTCTGCCGGCACCGGTGGGGCGTATTTAGATATTGGGGGGAGTAAATCAGGAATATGTAAATGACGAAAGAGTAACCATTCTTTTCATATAGAGGAAGGAAAAAGAGATGACACCGAGAACCCCGTAGTTATTGAGA
>Ga0172382_10002253_pt1 | contig 32710 bp, 41 predicted proteins | sample Leawel138RmetaG_FD_122245 | JGI IMG/M metagenome (GOLD analysis project Ga0172382, IMG submission 122245) | Leachate microbial communities from a municipal landfill in Southern Ontario, Canada - Leachate well 138R metaG | ecosystem: Engineered > Solid waste > Landfill > Unclassified | place...
ATAAAGCTTAGGGTTACTAGTATCCCATGCTGACAACTGAAGCGGTCAGAAGACGGATCAGAGATGTAAAAGAGTGCCTGCCCTCCGAACACAAGTTCAAATCATCAGCTGGAAGAAACTGGCCAGAGTATGAGAAAGAGTTATCTAAGAGTATTCGTGCAGCATTCAGAAACATCAGCCCATTGATAGATGAGGCCGTTTCTAACATACGCATAAGTAAAGGTAGAGGTTCACCCCGTAAACTTACATTGAAGCAAAGAGTGACTCTTCTTCTAATAAAAAACTTGTAGGCCACAGCAACAGAATGATGGCAAACATGCTCGTTGTTTTCTTAATGCTAAATGACATCGATGTCAGATACAAAACAATAGAAAGGTTGTATTCAGACCCGGAAGTGGCTCTTGCAATCCATAGTCTTCATGTCGTGATGCTAAAAAAGAAGGAGATAACAAATGCTGACACATCTGGAGATGGGACTGGCTATTCCCTCACAGTATCCAAGCACTACTCTTCAGCAGCCCAAAAGAGGCATGACAAGGTGAAAGAAGTCAAGTATGGAGAAAATCAATTTCGGAAGGAGTTTGTCTATAAGTTCGCACTGCTAGATCTAAACACTTTCATGTACATTTCATACGGGGCAAGCATGAAAAGCGAGAAAGAAGCCTTTGAAAAGGCGATGGGCGTATTAGGGTCTCTTGATATAAAAGTAGAAAGCATTCGCCTTGACAAATACTACAGCCAGCCGTCATACGTTGATAGATTTGAAGATGCCAAGGTTTACATAATACCAAAGAGCAACTGCACAATCTCTTAAATCTAAATGCAGATTAATTATGTCCCACAGCCATTCATTTTTCTAAAACTCATCTATCTTAGTTTGCTTTAATCCTCTTTCTTCATAATCTTTTCCAGAAACTAGAGCTTCAGAAATTCTTTCCCCCAATACTTTTTTAATAGAAGGAAGATTATCAATGTTCACCATATTCCTATTTTTTATTCCCTCGTTATATAATTTCCTAGCCCTTATTCGTCCAATACCTTTTAGTTCAACAAGATCTATTAATTCTTCTTTAATGCCATATTTGACTCTAGTTCTTAAAGTTTTTATTTGGGGAACATTTCTCCTAAAGATGTGACTTATTCTTTCAAGCGAATATAATAGCCAATCCATATTATCTCTAAGTCTCTGTAAATCCCCCTCGCCAATTCCATGTTTTAATACTAATAACTCTTCTTTTTCTTCGTTTATCCAATCATAAAAAAGCATTGCCGTTTTGAATTGGGATATAAAAAACTCAAACTCTGCCTCTTCGTAAGTCGAATCAGGGATCTCAGTAATTATCTTCTCCCAGAACTCCGAAAGTGTTTCGTGATAAACTTCAAACTCTTTTTTTCTTAAGTAAAGTGTTGGCATATCGGGAGTAGCGCATATTAAATGAAGTATCCCTATATCATTAAATTTATCCTTTAGTATACCATCCCTCATTACAATGGCAGATTTAGGGTCAATGTATAATTTTGAAACTACATATCCTAAAGGAGTTGGTGAAAAATCTTTTTCCAAAAAGCTATTTTCTATTAAAAAATCAAGATTCTTATCTATTAAGGGAACAATTAACTCAGGATCTCCCTTAAAAGCATAAAATGTTCTATTGAAAAAATCGTGTAGGTTTCCTCTGTCTTTAACGAATTCTGATGCGATGAGGGATAAAACATGCGCCCTTAATCCACCTTCAGTTGCAAGTTTGGATGTTATTGGCAAGGGCTCAGATTCTATATATTCTTTAAATAAAAAATCTTTTTCTTCACTCCTTTTTGCAATTAATATAGCCTCCCCAGTAGAATCATATTTTGGTCTTCCAGCTCTACCCATCATTTGAGCTATTTCAATTCTTGGTATCTTTATTGACCCAAAATTTGAATCAAATCGAAAATAATCCTTTATTATAACTCTTCTTGCAGGTAGATTTACGCCTGCTGCAAGAGTAGGAGTTGCTACGACGATTTTTATTAAATTATTGATGAAAAAGTCTTCAATCTTTTTTCTGTCTTCAGATAATAAACCAGCATGATGAAATCCTATTCCATGCCTAAATAATTTTTCTAGCTTCTTGCCTGATGTGGTATCTGAAAATCCTCCTTCGTTATTAACTATAGAAAACTTTTTTGCAAGTTTTTCTGATGTAGATTCGGCTGCTCTCCTGCTATTTACAAAAATTAATACCTGACCTTCGTCATCTATGGAATCTTTTGATAACTGGTAAACAGGGTCTTCAACGGGACCAATATCTTTTTCTTCATTTTCAAAAAATATTATTTCTTTTAGAAGAACTCCTTTCTTCAACGGTACAGGCCTCCATTCAGATTTCACTAAAACTGCTTTTAACCACGAAGCTATTTCATCTGCATTTGAGATTGTTGCAGATAATCCGATTATTCTTTTATCAAATAGCTTTGAAATAACTATCTCAAGTGTTGCCCCTCTGTTGGGAGAATCAATCAAGTGAATTTCATCATAAATAACTAATGAAAAATCATTGAAAAAATAAGTATCATTTCTTAAAAGAGAATCACAACGTTCAATAGTTAGAATTAATACAGAATATTTCTTTAAAGTATAATCAAGATGATCATAATCTCCAGTTGATATCCCAACATTCAATCCGAATTCTTTGAATTCTCTATATTTCTCGTCAGCTAATGCTCTTAATGGAACTATATAGATGGCCTTCTTGCCATCTTTTAGTGATTTTAAGATAGCCAAAATAGCGATTAGGGTTTTGCCCGATGCAGTAGGTATTGCCAGAATAAGATTTTTATCCGATAGAAGACCTTGGTTAATTGCCTCTTCTTGAGGGGGGTATAATTTATTGTACCCCTTTGATTGAAGAAGACAAATATCTCCTTTTGTAAGAGGAAGATCTTCAATATTCATAGAAAACCTTAAAATTTATCCATTTATTAAATTAATGAAGGTGTTTTGATGCTTAGTGCAAAAGATTTTGAGATGTTTGAGATTATAGATATTAAAGCTAGAGAAGTTTTAGATTCCCGAGGAAATCCAACGATTGAAACAGAAATTATTACTGGAGGGGGTTATGGTTCAGCAATAGTTCCTTCGGGCGCTTCGACTGGAAAACATGAGGCTTTGGAGCTCAGAGATAAAAATGATCGATATGGCGGAAAAGGAGTTTTGAACGCTGTTAAAAATGTAAACGAGACTATTACCCCTCTGCTTATAGGAATGGATATTAGAAAACAGAAGGAAATAGATAGAGTAATGATAGAAGAAGATGGAACAGAAAATAAAAATAATTTTGGTGCCAATGCCATATTGTCTGTTTCTCTAGCAGCTGCAAGATGCGCTGCAGATACAATTAATATTCCTCTTTACCAGTATATTGGGGGCCTAAATACCTATGTTCTACCAGTGCCTATGATGAATGTAATAAATGGAGGAGAACATGCTGGGAATGAACTCGACTTCCAAGAATTTATGATAATGCCTGTAGGGGCAAAATCGTTCTCAGAAGCATTGAAAATATGTGCTGAAGTTTATCATCATATGAAAAAAATCATTGCTAAAAAATATGGGAAGAGCTCAACTAATGTAGGGGATGAGGGCGGATATGCCCCTCCAATGACGGAAATATCTGAACCACTTGAAGTAATAATGTCGGCTCTTGAAGAGTTATCTTATAAAGACGTTGTTAAAATTGCGCTAGATACAGCTTCTTCTACATTTTACGATGAGGAAACAAATACATACAATACAATGGGAAAGAAGATGAGCCCAGGACAGTTAGTAGATTTATTTGCAGACGTAAGCTCAAAATATCCAATTATTTCTTTAGAGGATCCAATGGCAGAAGACGACTTTGAAGGGTTTGTAGAAATAACAAAAAGATTAGGCAAAAAAATACAAATTGTGGGTGATGATCTTTTTGTTACTAACAAGAATAGATTGTCAATGGGTATAAAAAAAGGAGCTTGTAACTCTTTACTATTGAAAGTAAATCAAATAGGCTCACTTACAGAAGCTATTGATACTGCAAGTCTTGCATATAGAAGCGGGTATTCCGTTGTTGTAAGTCACAGAAGTGGTGAAACAGAAGATACTATGATAGCAGATATTGCTGTTGGAGTCTCATCTGGACAAATAAAAACAGGAGCCCCCTCAAGAAGTGAACGTTGTGCAAAATACAATAGATTACTAAGGATAGAAGAATATCTAGGAGAAAGTGCAGTCTACGCTGGAAAGAATTTCAGAATTCCATTTTAGGCCGAGGTAGTCTAGCTAGGTAAGGCGGCGGTCTCGAAAACCGCTGGTGCTCGTCACCACAAGGGTTCAAATCCCTTCCTCGGCGCTTTTCTACAAGAACAAATCCCCATGCTAAAAAAAGGCCGAAATTATAAATAGGACTTTTGTGTTATTTTTAATAATATTTACAATGGGCATACTTTTATGCACAAACCACAACGTAATCCGCCAAGCTCATTAAACATGTAATCTCTGCATTTTTGTCGATTAATTGTTCCGTCCTTTGATAAAGCTAAAACTGGACATATGTCTATGCACTTATAACATTTTTTGCAGCGGCCATCTACAAAATCCTTAGAAGGGAAATCTGCTAATAAGGGGGCGTCTGTGATTATTCCTGCCATCCTAATTTTAGGGCCAAATTTATCGGTGATTATCAATTGATTGAGTCCAAATTTTCCTATGCCAGAAAGGTAGCATGCGTATTTCATTGAAAAATCGGCTTTTAATGTTTCTTTATCTGCATACCAGTACCCAAATTCGCTTCCCTCTGAAGGGGCTAAAGTTGCAAGATATCCTATACTCTCAATAAATTTGGAAAGTTTGAATCCAATGATCCTAAGAGTTGCAGTTGCAGCCATGAGAGTGTTTGTATACTCGGCCCTTCCTTTGGGGAGAGGTTCAAAACTTCCCTTGGGAATTGAAACTCCTATGATTATGATGTTTTTACAATTTTCCATTATATCCTGGGGTTTATTACCTTTGTATTCTGGATTTAGGAATCCCTTCGAATCTGCGATCCCTATAAAATCTGCCCCAAGAGATTTTGCAACATTTATCAACTTATCAGTCATTTCTTTTGATTTCATTGCCCTCATGAATAATGAGTTAAGGTAATATATAAAGTTTAAGAGAAATAAAAATTAATTTTGATTCAGGATCTCTTTTGTTTTCTTTATTATTTCAATTGCCATGATCTAAGAGTAATCGTCACCAAATTTAACAACTTCTTCAAATCACTTCCTGTTTTTGAGATAAAAATTGACCGTTCTCGCCATATAATCGGATATACTTTTTATAATAAGCTCATATAACTCATCTTTAATTCGCAATTAGTCTTAAAAGTAAAACATCTAATCAAGTATATGAAGAAACCAATTGTTTATTTGCTATTGTTTTTTACAATACTATTTGCCGGATGCACAGCAATCAAAGACTTCGATAAAGAATTGGCTGTAAAAATAACAGATCCAATTATGGATAAAACTATGGAAGGATTAAATGAAAACAATTATGATAAATTTATAGAATACTTTACTGATTCATACAAAAAATCATTTCCTGAAAGTAGTTTTTTAAATTTTACAGAGAGATTCTATAAAAATCCAGGGAAATATGTATCTCGAGAAGTATACGATGTCAGGCCAATTGAAAATGGCGTTTTAATCCATTACAAAGGTATATTTGAAACTAGAGATAATGTTGCCATAACAGTTACTTTTGAAATATCAAACGAAGAATATAAAATAAAGAAAATAAGATTTTATTAATCAATTCTTTTCTAATATATATTTGCCCGTAAATAATCTTTTAAATGAACATTGATTTAAGATAATCATGGAAAACGATAAATTAGATGAAATTGATATAAAAATATTGAACGCTTTACAAGATAATTCAGAAATTAGCTTTGAGTCTCTAGGTAAAGAACTAGGTGTTTCAAAATCAACAATTCATTATAGGATCATGAATTTAAAAGAAAAAGGCATTATAAAAAAATTTTCAGCCATATTGGATCCTGAAAAAGTGGGCATGGGTATTCTTGCCGTATCTTTGATAAGGGCTCACTACAATCCAGGATATGTTGAATATATTGGAGATAAACTCAAGAATATTCAAGGTGTATGGGGGGTCTATTTTCTAATTGGTGAGCATGACTTTGTTGTTTTAATAAGGGCAAAAGATAAAGAAGACCTTAATAGAATTGTTGAAACATTTATCTCAATGAAAGAGATTGAAAGATCAAATACGCATGTTATAATAAAAAAGATAAAAGAGGATATTCGTGTGGATATCTAAATATTAAAAAATAATAAATAAAAAAGTTAATCTTTTTCTGGCCAGAATCTTTCTGTGATTATTTTATCTTCGGTGTAGAAATTCACAATTGCTTTGCTCTGCGCCTTTATATCTGCAAACTGAGAGTTCTTCATTCCACCAAATGGTAAGAATGCTACAGGTGCGGGTATACCTATGTTAACTCCTATCATTCCCGCTTCTGCTTCTAGTTTGAATTTTCTAGCCCAGTAACCGTTTTGTGTATAAATTGATGCACCATTACCGTACTGATGTCTGTTGATTATCCCTATAGCTTCATCAAGATTTTTTGCCTTCATTATGCAGACTACTGGCCCAAAGATTTCAGTCTTGTGTATTTCCATGCCTTCCTTTACATCTGCAAAGACTGTTGGTCCAATGAAGAATCCCTTTTCGTGACCTTGTACTTTTGCACCTCTTCCATCTAAAAGAAGCTTTGCCCCTTCTTTAATTCCAACTTCAATCATTTTGTAAATAAAGTCGTGTGCCTTCTTAGATATAACTGGTCCCATTACTAGGGGCTCCTCGGCATATGTTGGATCTAGTGGATTTGCTAGTATTACACCTTTTGCTTCATTAACGAATCTATCGCAAATAGTTTTGTACATTTCGTCTCCGACACCTACAAGTACCGAAGAAGCCATACATCTCTGCCCAGCGCAACCAAAGCATGAAGTAAGCATATTTCTTACGACTTCGTCCACCTTTGCATCTGGCATTGCTACAAGATGATTTTTAGCACTTCCCATTGCCTGAAATCTCTTATTGTTTCTTGCACATTTTTCAGCTACAGTTCTGCATACGTTTGTAGATCCTACAAGCGAGAATCCCTTTACATTTGGATGATCAATAAAGGCATCAGCAACTACTCTGTCACCGTTAACAAGATTAAATACACCTGGTGGGAGTCCAATCTTATCGATATATTCAGTTATTTTTACCATTGTTCCTGGAACTTGTTTTGATGGTTTAACTACTATTGTATTTCCAGTTGCAATTGCATAAGGTATAAACCAAAATGGAACCATTGCAGGAAAGTTAAATGGTGCTACCATGGTAAAAACGCCCATGGGCAATCTTAAAACTTCACCATCAATTCCAAAAGAACTGTCTATTAGTTTATCCCCTTGTTGGAGCATTGGCATTCCACAGGCGACTTCTATGTTTTCAAAAGATCTTTTCATCTCAGCCCTTGCATCAGGTAAAGATTTACCCATTTCTTCAACTAAGACCCTGGATATTTCCTCTTCATTGTCCATGAATATTTTTCTTAATTCATAGAGTGGTTTGGCCCTCCTTGGCCCAGGAGTTTTACTCCAAGATTTGAAAGCGTTGTGCGCGGCTTCGATGGCCTTATTGACTTCGGCTTTTGTTGAGAGGGGGGTTTTAGCAATAACATCCCCATTACTTGGATTAACAATATCAACATATCCGTTGTTTTCAGGTTCAATCCATTTTCCGTTTACATAGTTTTTGTAAACTTTGACATCCATTTAACTGCCTCCATATTTTTAAGATAGTATTAGGAACTAATCTTAATATTTATATTTGATTTTGACTAATATTCAATGCTTTTATAAAACTTTCGATATGCCTTGAAAGTAATATCGAAAGTATTAACCACATAATCAGAATTTTATGAATATATATTTAAAACTTTTGGTATTAGATCCTTGGGTGGCTATGTAGTAAAACTTATAATATCTTTTTAATTCCAATCCAGAGTGGTCACTGAAGATTATCTAAAAAATAAAATAAATACACCTTTAAAAAATAAGGAAAAACTTATTGCTTTAAGAAAGGCATTCAAAACAACAAGGGATAGACAAAATGAAAATAAATTTTTATTCCTATACTTAGATCAAAGAAAGGAAAGATTAAAGGAATCTAGAGACTTTTCAATTGGAAATAAAGAGCTTCTTTGTCAAGCTATAAAAAATTTTGAAAAAAAAATGGTTTCAAAGTATTTTACTCCAAGACTAAAGAGGATGCTATTGATTTTATACTAAAAGAGATAGGTGATGAGAAATTAATAGTGATGTCTAAATCAAATGTCACGAAAGAAATATGCCTTCACGAACATTTAGAAGAAAAAGGCATTGAAGTTATTGAAACAGATCTTGGGGACTACATAATTCAACTTTCTACAGAAAACCCTGCGCATCCTACAGGACCCGCCTGTCATCTTTCAAGATATGATATTGCAAAGATATTTTCTGAGGCTTTTGGAGAAGATTTTGAACCTGATCCTCTTGTTCTCACGAAAATAGGTAAGGAAAAAATTAGGAATTATATAGAAAAATCAAAGATAGGCATAACTGGTGCAAATGCAATATGTGCTGAAGAAGGCGCTGCGATAATAATAAACAACGAAGGCAATATCAATCTTGTACAGATGAGAGAGAGAAAACATATAATAGTAACATCAATAGATAAACTTTACCCAAATATCGAAGAAGCTATTAACATGCTTAAGCTCTGTACATATTACGCAACAGGTGCCCCTATTACATCTTATATTGAAATTATAGCAGGCATATCAAAGACAGCTGATATAGAAAAAATACTTTTCAAGGGAATGCAAGGCCCAGAAGAAGTCATTTTAGTTATAGTCGATAATGGTAGAACTGAGGCTTTTGAAAAGGGCTTCAAAAATCTGTTCTACTGTATAGGATGCGGTAACTGTCTTCTAGGCTGCCCAGTATACTATGTCGTGGGAAATGAGTATGGGTATAAAGGCTATCTTGGCGGCATAGGAGCTTCTGCATCTTACTTTTTAGAGGATCAAAACACCTCTTTAGAAAATGGGCTTTTTTTCTGCACTACGTGCAATAACTGTGGGGTATCATGCCCAGTTGATATAGGAAATGCGGATTATTCAGAAAGGCTACGGGAAAATGTTTCATCAATTGGAAAGAGTTTTCCAACACATGAAAAAATAATTGAAAATATAGAAAAGTCTAAAAACCCGTTTAATGAATATTCTCCAAAACAATTGAAGAAAGGAAACGAAGTTGTATATTTTAGAGGTTGTATGGGCCTATATCGAGAAAAAAGCATCGCCGAATCTACAATGAAACTCCTTGAGAAAGCAAATGTTTCATATGCTCTTGTCGATGAAGTTTGCTGTGGTTCAGTGGCATTTAGGACTGGAAATAAAGAAATAGCTAAAGAGCTTGCAAAAGAGAATTTAGAAAAAATTAAACAGACTGGATCCAATACCGTCATATTTTCGTGTGCTGGTTGTCTTAGAGCATTTATTAAGGATTACCCTAATTTTATAGATAGCAATCTAAAACTTCTTCATTCATCACAATACCTCCTTGAACTTATCAAAGAAGGAAGATTAAAATTAAAGAGTGGGGAAAAGCTGAAATTAACTTTCCATGACCCTTGCCATATGGGCAGACTTCTTAAGATATATGATGAGCCGAGAGAGATAATAAAAAAACTGTCCAATGCCGAATTTGTGGAAATGAAAAGAGTAAAAGAAGACTCAAGATGCTGTGGAGCTGGTGGCGGTGTGAAATCGCTATTTGGAAACCTATCTATTGCTATGGCTAATGAAAGAATTAATGATGCGGAGGAAGTTAAAGCAGAGATTATAGTTTCTACCTGTCCTTTCTGTAAGAGAAATCTAAAGGATGCTTCAGAAATGGAAGTCATTGACCTTTCAGAATTGCTTTTAGAGTATTGTAGTTAATAAAGTATTTTATTTTAGAACAATATCCGACAATTATAGATTATTAACGTATATTGTTTTAATTTTTTATTAAATATTAGAAAAACTTATAAAGGGTTCAAAAATTAAGTAAGTAGTCGTTGCAATATTTGAAAAGTATGAGGAATTAATTATGGTATCTGTAAAGGGGAAGTCCCTTGAGGGGTTATTGACGGAATTTAGAAGATTTTATCCTTCAACAGAATTTAAAGAAAATGCATATATAACGGATAAAGAAATATTTGAAATATCCGAGGAAGATCCAGAAAAATTTTGGGCAAATTATGCTTCTGAACTCCACTGGCACAAAAAATGGAACAAAGTGTTGGAATGGAATCCGCCCCATTCAAAATGGTTCGTGAATGGAGAGATAAATGCATGTTACAACTGCGTGGATAGGCATATCAAAAATGGCGGTAGAAACAAGGCGGCCATAATATGGGAAGGGGAGCCAGGTGACACTAAAACTCTAACGTATTGGGACCTTTACAGAGAAGTAAATATATTTTCTAATGTTTTAAAAAAACTGGGAGTTGCAAAAGGCGACAGGGTAGCTATTTACATGCCCATGATTCCCGAAGCTGTAATCGCCATGTTAGCATGCGCAAGAATAGGCGCAATACACATGGTTGTATTTGGTGGTTTTAGTTCTGAGGCTTTGAGAGACAGAATAAATGATTGCAAAGCAAAATTATTAATAACTGCAGACGGAGGGTATAGGCGAGGTAGTTTAATCCCACTAAAACATGATTCAGATTATGCGGTCAAGGATACCCCATCCATTGAAAATGTATTAATCATAAAGAGAGGAGAATTTCCTCTAAGAATTAAGAAAGGTAGAGATGTCTGGTGGCATGAGCTAGCAGAGGAAGTTGATCCTTATTGTGAACCTGAGCCTATGAATTCAGATGATAGTTTGTTTATTTTATACACATCAGGAACAACAGGCAAACCAAAAGGAGTTGTCCATTCTACAGGAGGGTATCTGACTGGTGTTTATACTACAAGCAAACTAATATTTGACATGAAGGATCAAGATGTTTTTTGGTGCACCGGAGATATAGGTTGGATAACAGGTCACAGTTACATTGTCTATGGCCCTCTTGCAGTTGGGGCTACTCTTTTCATGTATGAAGGTGCTCCTGATTGGCCAGAAATGGATAGATACTGGAGAATTATAGACAAATACGGAGTTACTATATTCTACACTGCACCTACTGCGATTAGAGCTTTTATGAAAGCTGGAACAGAATTTCTAAAACCTTTCTCCTTAGAAACGTTAAGATTATTGGGAAGTGTTGGAGAACCTATAAATCCAGAAGCTTGGATCTGGTATTATACCCACATAGGGAAGAAAAGATGTCCCATCGTTGATACTTGGTGGCAAACTGAAACAGGAATGGTAATGATAACAACTCTTCCTGGATACCATACAATGAAACCCGGGCATGCTGGATTTCCTTTTCCAGGAGTTTCCTTAGACATCTTAAATGAAGCAGGAAATCCCGTAGAGCCTGACGAGGGAGGGTATCTTGTTTTAAAAAATCCTTGGCCCTCGATGTTAAAGGGTATATACGGAGATGAAGAAAAGTATCTTGAAAAATACTGGAGGAAATGGAACGGAAAGTGTTACTTTACAGGTGATGGTGCAAGACGGGATAGTGAAGGATATCTAATGCTTCTTGGGAGAGTAGATGATGTTCTTTCAATCGCAGGTCACAGAGTAGGGACTATGGAAGTTGAAAGCGCATTGGTGTCGCATCCTGCAGTTGCAGAAGCTGCTGTTGTAGGAATTACTCATGAAATAACGGGGCAGGCAATAGTAGGATTCATAGTTTTGAGAGATAATGTAGACAAAGACTTTGATCTTGAAGATGCTATAAGAGAACATGTTGTAAAAAAAATAGGGCCTATTGCAAGACCAAGAAAAATAATATTTACAAGTGAACTACCAAAGACTAGAAGTGGAAAAATAATGAGAAGACTTCTTAAGGACATTGCAGAAGGTAAAGTTCTTGGTGATACAACATCACTTACAGAACCTGAAGTCATCGATACACTAAAAAAACAGTATGAAGTTATTGAAGATTAAAAATTTAAATTATCTCCAATATCTCTCACTTTATCTTTTTTTCTTTTCTCCAAATACTTGTATACTATTGAATGTGGTTTTCCTTCCAATATCATCTCTAAAGCTTCTTTTGCATCTGCGGCGCCATCATAATCCCCTACGATAGAAACAGTCTTACCATAAACACAGATATCTGTACTTGTAAGGTCTTCAATTGTTTTTCTTGTGCTTCCATCCTTCCCAATAATTCTACCTCTTTGTCTTTCCCATGCTTTGGAAGATTTTCCGAGATAATCTGGAAGGTAAAGCATTTCAAAAATAAAAACATCACTAAAAATCTTAGAAGCTTTTTCAAAAGGAAATCCCCTCCCTATAGCTCTGACAATGTCTCGCGCCTTCCATAGGTTTAGAGGCTCTTCTGCACCGTCTTTTTGAAAAATTTTGACAAGACCTTCTTCACTATCAATTTCAAGTTTCACTGAAAGCCTCTTCTCAATATGCCTCTTAACTTCGCCTTCTTTTCCAATAAGAACGCCTAATCTATCCTGAGGTATCTTTACAAATTCTTCACTCATTTAAAATCCCCTTTAACGTTTCATTCACTTCAGGCACTTCAATATAATTTGAAAAATATTTAGTGATGTTTTCGATATCTCTTTTGAGAAAATCCTGGGCCATAATACTATCCCTTATAGTTCCCTGTGCAAAATCAATGAAGTAAATCTTTTTACCCATAAGTATATTATACTCACTTAAATCAGCATGAATTAATCCTGCCTTGTACAATTTATCAACATTTTCTATTATAATATTGAAATCCTTTTCAGGCTCTTTTGATTTATTATCTTTTAACGTAGGATATGCCTTTGTATTTTTGCCTAAAAATTCCATTATCAAAACATTGTTTCGTGTTAGGATTGGTTTAGGAACATTAATAACTTCGCTTGCTATCTTCAAATTCTTAAACTCTCTTTTTGCCCAGGAAAATACTGTACTTCTCTTGTCTTTTTTTGTATAATAAAATCGTGGGTCCCCTACAAGATATTCATACATCTTATTAAAGTTAGAAGTTGCAATACGATAAATTTTAATGGCAATCTCTCCTCCATCTCCGTCTTTTCCGTAAAAGACATTTGCTTCTTTTCCAGTTGCAATCTCGCCATTTAAAGAATCGATATAACCGTTATTCATAAGCTTAAAGAGTGTGAGACGAGTTGATTGGTCAAAAACTTCATCCCTAACTTTAAAGATATCAGAATCTCTATCTACCCTTTCACGTTTTAGATTCTTAATTTCTTCTTTTCTTTCATAAATCTCTATACGATCTTCAATGTCACCCATAATCTAAAGAGTCATGTAGCCGTTATCAATTAGCCATTTTGTTTGGGCCCTTGAATATCGGTATATGATATTTCCTCTTTCATCACCCTTAAGTTCCCATGGTTCTACTAGGACAACCATGCCTATCTTAATCCATAGTCTTCTCTTAAATTTTCCTGGAACGGAGCATACCCTCTCTTTTCCATCTGTACACCTAACTTTCATTCTGCCCGCGCCAAGCATCTGATCGACAACACCCAATACCTCTCCTTTTTGAGGAGTTCTCGTTCTCTGGACTTGTTCCTCATCACCAGTAGTTCTAGGTTGATATTTCAGATAATCCCTCCTATATAGACCTTATCTCACTTATAATTTCAACAAGATAATCAATAACGGATTTCTTCAAATCCATTGGATGGACTTCCTTTGATAAGTAAGCCCTTTCAAGTGAGTCGTATGAATCAAACTCTACATTGCCCCCGTATCTCTCCGATCTTTTAATTTCAAAAGCACCGGTAATCTTTGGAAAGAGTATAAGGCGGGCTATTTGAAGTAGAGGATTCTCCTCCTTTACCCCCATAGGGCAATATGCCTTATTAATTTTTTCCTTAATAGCTTGTTCTTCATCCCTAACAGAAATCATACTTTCAGGTTTTGAAGAACTCATTTTATCACCAGGCCCTGTGAGAGAAGAAATGAGTGGAGTATGTAGACATACAAACGGCTTATAGTCTATTTTTGGAGAAAGTTCTCTGCCGAGCATATGGATCTTTCTCTGCTCGATTCCTCCAATGGCCACATCTACCCCTAAGTATTTTATGTCCGCAATCTGTAAAAATGGGTATAAAACTTGGGATACTCTTGCATGCTCAATGTCTCTTGCAATTACCTGCATACTTCTGAGTGCTCTATTAATAGTTGTGTCTAACGAAAGGTTGAATACATCATCAATATACTCTAATGATCTTTCAAAAGATGATCCCAATACATATTCAGTGAATCTTAACCCAAATGATTTAAAGGTCTCTTCCCATATTGAGGTCTGCTCGTGTATCCATCTCCAGTCCCCTTTTCTATTGAGCCATGTGTGCCAATCTGCAAATAAGACTTTTACTTTAAAGCCAGCTTTTTCCATATCTTTCAATTTTGACATTGTCACAAGATGACCAAGATGAACATCACCTGAAGTTTCATAACCACAATAGCATACCGGTTCATTTTTAGTATTCAATAGCCCAAGTAGCTCTTCTTCTGTTACAACTTCTTCAGTATTTCTAGTTATAATCTCTAATCTATTGTCCATGGCGAACACCTATACTATTAGTATTTATTTCTTTCTCATTTTATGAAATTTAAGATAGAATAACAGATAGATAAATTTTGGAATATCTAAAACGGTGAAATGAGATTTCTCATCTCCATAAATCGTTTCAATCGGTACTTCTTCAATTCTCATATGAAACTTTCCCACATAAGACAAAACTTCTGTTTCTATATTGTATCTTTCTGATTCTAAATGCATCTTCTCTAAAAATTCTCTCTTGATGGCCCTATATCCAGATTGAGTATCCCTAATATTAATGCCAAAAAATAATCTTATCAAAGCGGTCGAAATAAAATTTGACATCTTCCTAACAAATGGCATAGCATCCGTATTTCCTAAAAATCTGGAACCTATTGTGATATCTGCCCTACTTTTTTGGATTGGTTCAACAAGTTTATAAATATCTTCTGGCCGATGTTGAAGATCCGCATCAAGAAAGACAATAATATCTCCTTTCGCTATCGAGGCCCCGGTTCTCATTGCCCTCCCTTTGCCATAATTAACATCGTGGGTTACAATCTTTGCACCTGCTTTTTTGGCTATCTCGCCAGTTCTGTCCCTACTTCCATCATCCACAACTATTTTTTCAAAGATATCTTTTGGTATTCTTTTTACCACCTCGCCAATACTTCGCTCTACATTGAATGAAGGGATAACTACTGAAATTCGGCCCATAAAAAAAAAGAATAAAAAGAAGATTTATAAGTCTTAAGATGATAGAAAATATCTCTTAGAGCGTAAAAAGATCTAATTCGCAATATTTTAATAAAAAGTTTTATAAGGCAATGAAAAGGCTTTAAGAAAAAGGTGAGTTCATGAAGAGAAGAATCAAAAATCTTTTGAGGAGCGTCAAGAAAAGTGGGGCATACCCTCAAAAGGTCAATTTCAAGAAGAGGAAAAAAGAGAAGTATTATCCGGCACTCAGAAGCTAAACACAACTTTTTAATATATTATTTTATTAATTATTATATGGTTTCTAAAAAAAGAGTGCTTTATTTTGCTTCTTTTTGTCATACTATAACACATGCAATGACTTTGACTCTTGCACCCCTTTTACCTTTGATAAGGTCAGAACTAAGTCTTACAAACACTGAAACTGCCTCTCTCGCTTTTATTTCTTTTTTGGCGTTTGGCGCACTTGCTTTACCATCAGGACTACTCTCTGACAGGGTAGGCTCCTTAAAAGTCATGAAGATTGGACTAGGTTTATTCTTATTATCAATTGTAGGCATAGTTCTATCAAAAGGCCCTTTTGGTCTGTGGTTGTCTTTATTACTGTTGGGCATCGGAGCAGGAACCTACCACCCCGCAGGACTATCTCTTGTGTCTAAGCTTTACCCAAAGGATATGGGTAAAGCCATGGGAATAAATGGTTTATTGGGGAACTTAGGTGAATCCTCTTCTCCCATAATAGCTGCTGCAGCTGGGGTCTACATTGGATGGAAATATCCTTATCTATTTTGGGGTATCCCACTATTAATTTTGCTATCTATTAGTTTTTCAATTAAAGATTCTAATATCAAAGACCATATTCGGGATGAAGAAAATCATGACTTTAAGTACCTTGATGAAACAAGGAAATTGATATCAAAAGAATTTATATTGTATATCCTAATCCTACTTTTTAGGGGATTGTTTTACACTGGAACAGTTCTATTATTGACAACTTTCGCTAAAGACGTTTTATCACTTGAAGTTTTAATAGGTGGCTTAATCACAACAATATTAATAGTGTCCGGTATGCCAGGGCAAATACTTGGTGGAAAAATATCTGACAAATTTGGTTACAAAAAACCTCTTCTTGCTTTCACAGTAATTAGTTCTATTTCTATTGCTCTTATTGCTAATACCACTAGTGCGATTATATTCTTAATTTTTTCAATTATATTGGGATTCTCATATTTCGCCGCTCAACCTGCACAAAATATGCTTACCGCGTCAATGGGCAGTACAAAAATACGTGGTCTGCTTTATGGGTTTAGTTCTCTTTGCATATTTGGCTTTGGATCTTTTGCAGTTTCAGTTGGAGGATATATCGCCGATGTTTTAACTTGGAGGATTGCTTTCTACATGCTTGCTTCCTTTGCCATAATAGACGTTTTTTTAATTTATCTTAAAAGAGAAAAAGGAAGATATTAAACGAATTTGATATTTTTTGGGAATTCTCTTAAATATTTTTTGAATTCTTTAGGCCAGTTGTCTGAGTCTATTCCTTTTTGGGCCAAGAAAGATACTGTCCACCTTTGAAGCCCAATCCCAGAGCATCCAGACCACAACTCTTTGTTTTTTGAAGATTTAATAGAGAACGCTTTAGTGTACTTATCACCAACTATAGAGAGATTTTGAAATTCCAGCCACTCGCTCTCGTCTCTATCGCCTCTTGAAGGAATCCACGACTCATAATCCACAGTTCCTTTAATTCTCTCAGTTTCTTTTTCAACGCCTGTCTGCCCTGACTGCGCCATATAAAAAGGTGTTACCCACGCTGTTCTCCATTCAATCTCAAATATTTTGTCAAAAACATAGGCATATCTTTCCATCATTTTCTCTTTAAGTTCAATTAACTGATCGGGATATCCTATGAATACAGGCTCTATTCTCCAGAATTCATTTACTCGTTCAATACCTTGCCTCCCACCAGCTTCCCATCTATATGAAGGCCCACTTTTATCATAAATTAATACTGGAAATTCTGAATCGTCAATAGTCTTCCCATCAAAAGCCCAGTACATTGGAGGACACTGAGCATAGGTCATTCCACCTATAGGGTCCCTCATTCTTTCTCTTATTTTATCAACATAGGCCTTTTTTGTTATTTTGTACAAATCAATTACTTCTTCCCATACAGAAACATCTCTAGAGATTGGAGGGGACATGTAATAAATTTCTGGTTCACTACCGGATAAATGGCCAGTCTTTTCCCAAATTTCAAAAGGAACAAGCTTCGGGGCAATAACTTCAATGAAACCTAGCGGCTTTAAAACTTCTTCAACTGCAATCCTTTCCATTGTCCGGAGCAGCGCTGCAATTGGAGCATGATAAAACCATTGACCTTGACTTGGGCCTTGTTTTAGCCATCCTAAAGCCAATAATTCTAGTGTTGGGTCTTTTGTAGTCAAAGGTTCTATGTTTTCACTCTTTGAAATCAATTCCCAGTGTTCACCCTTGCCGCCCCAAAACTGAGCTTCAACTTTTTCATAGAACAAATTAATTATACGGTCAACATGATTTTTAGTTAGGAAATCTTCATCTAAATCATTTAAAGATAAAATTGCATTGGTACCTTCTATAACTATTTTATCAACAAAAGGTATCTTAATAGGATCTTTTGGAATTTTTTCAAGTTCAAGTATTAGCGTATAACTTTTTCCCACAACTTTTTTAATTCCAACTTTAAACTCCTTTCCGAGAAGTAAAGACAGAGCGTTCTTTAATCTTATGGCAACTGCATGTGATCTAACATATGTGCCACTTTCAATATTAACTAAGATTGTGTCATTTGATATCTTTGAGTCAGTTATTTTTGGAGATTCTGAAAGTTTGTCTTTAGGTACGCCTTTAATCAATAATTCCTTAGTTTCTTCAGCAAGATACTTCTTTACTTTTTGAACTCCGTCCCCTGTTAGTGATTTGCTTAGGAGATACTCAGCATTTAAATGGAGTTTCATTATATCACAGCACCAACTTTATTTAATTATATATAAAAGTATTGACTTTATTAAAAATAATAAAATTTATGAAATATCTCCTCCAGTAATAAATGGCTCTCCTAAGGTATCTGTATCTTTTGGCTTTTTCTTCTTATAAGAAAAAAAAGCCATCAAGAATAATATCCAAGCAAAAGAAGTGTAAATAATCATTGAAATAAAGTCTCCTGCAAAATAAACTCTTATTCCTTGGACATATATCACAGCACCAACAATAATATATGGAATTGTAAGATTTTTCATTTACTCTCCTCTTTTTTCTTTTTAAAAAAGATATATGATGCCATCAAGAAAAGTAATCCGGCTATACCGTTTAAAAGTGAACCTGCCGAATCTCCAAATAATAGTGATCTCGTTCCCACACACAAAAATAATACCCCTGTAAAAAAAGTTAGGGCGCTAAATGTTTTATATGGATCTCTTGGTTTAATTTGTGGATTCTTCTTACTTTTTATCGATACCATCAATAAAAATAGCTTAATTTGTTATATAAATGTAATTCGACTTACAGAAATGTCGATAGAAAGATTTAAAAGTAGTTTCCGGTAGTCATTATTAGGTACAATGGAAACACCATTACACTACATAAATTTGCTAGACGAGGAGAAGAACAAACTTGTTCCTGTCTGGACATTAGCTACCACAGTCGTTCTAATCTCATTAGGTTACGTTTTGACAACAATCTCCATAGTATCGGGCATTTCTTTTTTGTTAGATTTTGAATTTGTAAAAAACTTTACCATTGCTGTATTGATTTTGACATATCTATGCATAGCTTCTAAGGCAGTTTTTTCCCTAAAAGAAAACAACTGCTTAAGAAATGCTGTAGGTGAGCTCTACGCAATATAAATATAACACGGAGATGGTTTAGGGAGAAATCCCAGCTGGCTGTTTTTATGGAATCAGAAGATGACGATGCGTCAAATAGTTGTGATGTAAAAACGATTAATAATTTTGTTCTACCTTTTGTTAATTCTTTAGAGGTAAATTTAGATAGTAGTTCTAAATCCCATAAAAGGGGTGCAGGAATTTTGCATAAAAAGACAAGTCTTTTTGATAAAGATATAACTGAGATGTACTCAGACAACAATTTATTCGTTTTAAGTAACGAATACCACTATAAAACGGAGTCATACTATAGGATAGTTTTAAGAGAAAATCAGAATGGATACAAGATAACACCAAGTAGTGATGAGGTACTTGATGCCTACGTCGTTCCAATATGTCTGACTAAAGCAGAGATGATTGGAATACCTGTCTGCGAATGGGGGATATCAGATACATATTGCCCTTTGCCTTCGATGATATATGGGATAAACTATTACTCGGACTCTTCAAAATATGAGGTAGTAAACGACTTAGAAACTGCAAAGGAAGCCATAAAAAAAGTAACACATGGTGGAAAATATCCTTTCTGCTTCCAGAGATTACCCCCAAAGTCTGAAATAAAGACTTTCTCAACGCTATTTGGAAAGAATACTACCACAGATCCTGTGATTTGCGCTCTTCTGGAAAAAATATATGAAGTATTTGAAATACCTGTTGCTAAAATAATTCTCATTTACGATGGGGAAAAATATTATCTTTCTTCAATATCGCCAATGAGAAATTCAGAAATATCTAATGACGAAAAAGAAGAATTCAAAGCTAGGGTCGAAACTGGGATAGAAAATGGGGAAATTAGGAATTTTTGTTGATAGGCAGACTTTAAGTAGTTCGATACAACTTATATCTCTAATTAAATTCAGAGAAGAAGCTGAAAAGTTAGGGCATTATGCCTATTTTATTTTCCCAACGGAGATAAAAAAAATATCTGGACTTGATGCCCTTTTTATTAGAGCCAGAACTGACTCAATGAATATTAGTTATGTTGCCGCTAGAATTGCAGAATTGAAAGGAATCCCCGTAATAGATGATCCTAACTCTATAAGGATATGTTCTGATAAGGTCAACATGTACCTTCATCTCATGCAGAGAGATGTTCCTATGCCAAGAACTGTTTTCATGAAGAAGGGGGAAGTTACTTTAGAAAATCTAGAAGAAGTTTTCAAAATGTTTAATCCACCCATAATTCTAAAAGAACCATCAACATCTTTTTCGGCGAGAGTGGAAAGGGTCTATACAAAAGAAGAGTTCATAAAAGTTTCAAGAAGGTTCATAAAACTATCTGACTGGGTAGTAGTCCAAGAATTTGTGGATAGCAAATTTGATTGGAGGATAGGAGTCCTTAACGGGGAGTTATTGTATGCATGCAAGTACATAATCCCAAATGAAACTTTTAAAATACAGGCCTCAGTAAATGGTCATTTAGTCTACTGTGATGTTGTAAGTGTTCCAAAAGAAGAGGTGCCACAAGAAATTATCGATCTTGGCATAAGGGCAGGAAATGCTATCGGAAATGGCCTTTACGGAGTTGACATTAAAGAAAGTAATGGAGCCCTATATGTGATTGAAGTAAATGATAATCCTTCTCTAGACGGTGGCGAAGACAGACTTTATCCCGATATTTATGAAAGGATAATAAGCTATTTAATGCATGAAAAAATTAAATAAAAAGGAATTACCTTATATATCCAGTTTCTTCGTTTCCTGTGGGCAAAGGCTGGTATTCAGTCATGTTCTTCTGCATTTCCTGTATCTTTGAAAGTGCTTTTTCAGTTTCTTCCGCCCTCTTATCCAGTTCTTCCATGTTAATCTCGAGTTCTAATATATCAACTAATACTTGTAGAACTGCCTTTGAAGCTTTAGCATCAATTATATATCCCGGAGATTCTCCCAAAAGACATAAGCCGTTCATTTTTCTAAGTTTTCCCATTACAATAAGAAGCCCTGCTGCACCAACAATTGCAGACCCGGGATCTTCTCTAAAAACAATATTTTTGTCTTTGTATTTTTCAACAGTTTCAACATCTGATGCTGCGCCCAATACTTTTGGCTCTTTTACAGGATAGCCACCTGTAGAATACCCGCCCAATGTAAACATTTCTTTAACGCCAAACTTTTCAACAAAGTCCAGAATCGTAGTGGATATTTCATAATGCCCATACGCATCTGTTGGTGGTGGCTGGGTATCTCCAGATAAGAATAATATATCTCTTTTTCCACCGGCGTAGTAATAGAATTCATTTTTCATTAATCTCATAGTTGAGTCTTTTTCAACTAATGCTTGATGAGGAAATCTTGGAGAGTATAATTCCGCAAATTTAATGGCTTTTAACTCTTGAATAAGATGATCAGCAGCTAATTTTCCTACTAGTCCTATCCCTGGAAGACCTTCCACAAATATTGGATTCTCAAGTTTTATATCTTTAATTTCTTCAATAATATAAGTTTCTTTCATAACGCTCCACTCTCTTTTTTGATTAATCTCCTATATTTACCGTACTTGTCCTCAAGTGAAAACTTTGGAGGGTGAGGATTTACGGCATGAGTATTACATAAAGGACACAAACCCTTTAGGGTATACTTATTGCATTTAGGACAGATTTTCATCTTCATATCATGATCTCTTAAAGGACCCTTTACCCTCATTACTCTGAACGTGAGAAATTGCCATTTCTGCAATATCTCTTAAAACAGATTCTGCTGCTTTATAATCTTCAGCGACTATATGAACAGAATATTTTGGGGATCCTTCATTCCTTATTTCCACATTTTCTACTTTATCTTTGTATTTTTCTCTTGCATTGATTAAAGCGTCCTTAACTATATTTACTCCATCTCCAGAAAAACATTCAAGGATTATGTGACCTGTAATGGAAACTAAAGGATTTTCGACATTAGTTTTTATAATTTCATAAAGCCCATCGACATATTTTTCGTCTATCAATCCCTCTAAAACACTCTTGCCTTTTGTTGAAGTCTCTTCGAAAGCAGCATATAAATCGCCATATTTATTAACAATGGGTACCCCGATACTATGAATAATACTTTTGTAATCTTCTCCAATATTTGAAGCGTATAATTCTAATAGTTTTTCACCTTTTTTCTCTCTCTTGAATTCTTGGACTTTTGTTTTCTTCTGTTGGCTTGTAACTCTTCTAAGAGATAAGTCTATATGATTTTTAGATGTATCAACTTTTAGAACTTTGCATACTATTTTTTGACCTTCCCTCACGTGATTTCTAATATTTTTGACCCAACTGGAGGAGATTTCCTTTATATGTATCATACCCTCTTTGTCATATTCGTCAAGGATAACGAACGCACCGTAAGGAAATACTTCCTTGACAGAACACATGACAAGATCCCCTTCTTCGGGGTAATCCCTTTCAAGCATTGAATAATCACTCCAATACTTCTAGTATTTCGGCATTAATCTTGCCTACTCCACCTTTTGACTCAACAAGGGATTTTCCACAAGTAAGGCATTTTACGGTGATAGCGGGTCTGTTAAATACTATCTGCTCACTTGAACAGTCAGTACATTTTACTCTCAAAAACTTAGAAACAAGTTTTTTCATATTATGCCTCCACGAACTCTAATTTTTTTACTCTGAAGCCTTTTCTTGTAGTGGCTTTTTTACATAATTCGCATCTATATCTTAAATCAAGTTTGCTTACAGATTTTCCACCGCTAACTGAAGATCTTGGAAAACCTCTATAACCTTTAATTTTTCTTTTATACCTTCTCTGACCTGCGCTAAGTTCTCCTCTTTTCCTTTTCTTTACAGTCTCAACCTTATGCGACGTATGCTTTTTACAGGTCGGGCAATAGGTATTCATTTTTTTTGGCATTCTCATAAGAATCACTTTTGACTAGCTCTCAGCAATTTTTTCTCTTATAAATATCTCTGCATTTCTCAAGGGGATTGAAATTATTTCCCCTTTCTTATATGGTCCATAGGCCCTCATATCCTCTCCTATGAACTCTGGTACATCTTGTGAGAGTTTTACCTCCTTAAAAACCTTTTCCCTTCTTTCTTTAGGAGAGATATTTACATTAAGAATATTGGTCTTATATTCACTAAGAAGAACTTGAATTGCCTTAGAAATTCTATTTTCTAACTCATTGTCTGATCCTATATTCTCAAGGGATTTCTCAACTATGGATCTAAATCTTTTCCTACAAAAAGCCTCAAATTGTAGTTTTGTGTATTCACTCTTAGCTTTATTTATTTTGCCTTCAAGTGAACTTTCATCAAAAGTTTTACTTAGCAAATCAATAAGATCATTGTTATCTTCAGTATTGGGGGCAAGAATACCACTATTTTTTATATATTCTTTTCTAAAGATATTTATAGGGTCGACATTATATTTTCCCATGTTACTTCTCATCTTTCGACTCTTGGGGCAAGAATGAATACAAAAGAAGCGCCTTCGATTTCAAATTCAATTTTTACGGGCATATCACTACCTATTTCGATTGACATTTCTCCGGGTATTGACTTTGACATGTCTGTTAGGTAGCTCAAATTAAATGTTGAAGAAGCTCCTGCGGATACAATAATCTCATAAAGATCAGGGTCGCCTTTTTCAAGTTTTACTTCAATATCACCTGTGTCTCCTTCCGCATTCATATAAAACGCATCGTCTGCTTTTAGGGAAACGTGATCTGACACTATATTTGCATCTTTTAAGCCTTCTCTAAAAGCTTGAGAACTCAGCCTTACCTTTGAAGTGGTATTTAAAGCGGGCATCTTGAGATTCGATTGTTCGGTGACATCAATAAGCTGGCACCCGAATCTCCTAGTTGATGTTCCTTTTAATACCATAAGTATCTTGTTTTTTTCTTCATCAAGTTTTAGAACAAGAATATCGTCGCTTCGGCTTCTATTTATGAATTTTGACATATCTTCAATATCGATACCTATGATGGCCTCTTTATCAGTTTTATACTCTGCAAACACTTCCTTGTTCATTTTAAAATCGATCATGCTTACATGAGATGGATCCATAGCCCTTAACTCAATACCCTCTGCAGTAATCTTCAAAGGAACTTCCTCTACGAGACTACCGATAGCAGTGACACATTTTTTCCATGTTTCTGCACTCAAAACAGCTTCAAACATTAGCTCACCTTACAACCTATATACAATAGTTATTATTATTTATATAAATTTATTGGAATATTATTTATAGTATAGATTTTTTATTTTGTCAAAACTTTCCCTGTAGAGCTTTATATCAAGCCCCGACATGTCTTGAATTAATTCTCCTTTTAAAGAGCCCGAGATGGCAACACCAAAAACTCTAACGATGTCACCTTCTTTGAAATTGATATCTTCGCCAAAAACGACTTCGATTTGCCCTGTGCCATCGTCCAAAAGGATATCGTTTCCCTCTTTTTTAATTATGGCACCTACGGCACTAACATATTTTTCATTTGGTATTTCTTTTATTTTTACCTTCTTAAAAGGCGGCTTTGTAAATCTATCTGGCAAATTATCCCTCAGTCTATATTTTGAGTAATATATTTAAAACTTACCTTATGAGGTAGTTCATGCTTATTGTGGTGACTGGTCTTCCAGGTACAGGAAAGACGACAATTGCTGAAACACTTGCAAAAGATATAGATGCTATTGTTTTTTCAACTGACAAGATAAGAAAAATGATTTTTGAAAAACCAGTATACAACGAAGAAGATAAAAGAATTGTATACAATGAACTATTTTCACAAACTGGAAAATATTTGGCTATAGGTAAAAATGTTATCCTTGATGGAACTTTTTATACAAAAGCATTAAGAGAGAGGGCAAAAGAAATTGGAAAATCATTTTGTGAAGAAGTTTATTTTGTTTATTGTGAAACTCCTGAAGAACTTCTTAAGAAAAGGATAAATAAAAGAAAGGATACGTTCAGTGACGCAGATTACAGCGTATACCTCAAAATGAAAAAAATATTTGAAGAATTTGAAGAAGATGTGATAATTATAGATACCTCTAATCCAGTTGATACCAACATAGACATTATCAAAACAAGAATTTACTCAATATAGCCTTCAAGCCCAAGTCTTATTCCATTCTTTACAAAAACAACTGGAACTTGAATTTTTCTTAAATCTGACTTTAATTTCACGTCGTTTGTTGCTACAACACATTTGTTGGCCTTAGCATATTCTAAAATTGATCTGTCAACAGGGCCTTCCAATTCAATTTTTTCATAGCGCTCAGAAATAATTAATGCAATTTCTTTAGCGTTTTTATCAGAGCCAGTAAGTTCTATCCTTTTTAATTCAGAAATAACATTTGTGGGGATTACTATATTACATTTTTTTTCTATGATCTCTTCAATTGATTCAATTCTAAGGTTAAATCTACCTGGAAGAAGAAGAAAATTTGTATCAAGAATTACAACTATTTTATTATTCCGTAGCCTATTAGTCTCCATCTGGCCCCGACCCTTCTACTTATGGCTACCCTTTCACCAACTAAAGAACAAACTGGAAGTTTTAATATCAATTCTGTGACTTTCCCGACCTTTGTCGTTGTGCCTATTGTTTTAGCTGTTCCAACATTTAACAAAAGCATTTCTTTAGGTCTTATAGGGTCAACTTCAATTTCATCCTCTGTACCAACAACTCTTTCAAGAAGATTAATTTCTAGAGTTAAATTATCCCAAACTTTTGGCAACTCTCCGGGATGCCCCAATATACTGCCTGCTAAAGTATCTGACTTTGTAACTGCAGGGTCTAGTGAAGTTCCAACACCAAGAAGGCCCCCAGGCAACGCCTCTTCGACTGCTTCATTGCTAACATTTAAGCTGTATACTTCAGTTAATATTGGCTTGAAGACCTTCTTATTCTGTTCAACTTTTTCAAAACCAGGCCTTATTTCAATTTTATCTCCGACTTTTAGTTTTCCTTGGATAAGTGATCCTCCTAATATTCCACCTTTTAGATCCTCTGGGAATACCCCCGGTCTATTTGTATCAAAAGACCTTGCAATATACATTATTGGTGATTTATTTGAATCTCTTTTTGGAGTTTTAATTACATCTTCGATTGATTTTATCAGATAGTCAATATTTACCCTGTGCTGAGCTGATATAGGAATGATTGGAGCATTTTCAGCTACAGTTCCTCTAATAAAATTCTTAATCTGATTATAATTTTCAATTGCTTTTTCCTTAGAAACAAGCTCTATTTTATTCTGTGCAATAACGATATTCTTAATCCCTACAATATTTAAGGCCATTAGATGTTCTCTTGTCTGTGGTTGTGGACAGTTCTCGTTAGCTGCAATCACCAATATTGCCCCGTCCATGATTGCGGCGCCTGAAAGCATTGTTGCCATTAAAGTTTCATGCCCTGGTGCATCGACAAAGGAGACTTTTCTTAAAAGTTTGGATTCTCCACCACATTTAGGACAAGATTTTTCAGTAGTATAGGCCTCTATACCTTCGCATGATTCACATTTTCTAAATTCTATATCTGCATAACCTAGTCTTATTGTAATACCTCTTCTAAGCTCTTCACTGTGTTTGTCTGTCCAGACTCCAGATAGAGCTCGTGTCAAAGTAGTTTTACCGTGATCGACATGTCCTACAAGACCTATATTTACTTCTGCTTGGCCCAACTTTATATCTCCTTATCATTAATTATATGCACTTAAGATTTTGATTCTTTTGGTACTTCTTCTGCTTTCTTTTCTTCAGGATTTTCATATTTTTCAGGCTTAATTACTTTGGTGTTAATTTGAACGGTGTCTTCGTTTATGACGTTACCTCTAACTCTCTTTTTTCTTCTCTCGCCTTGTTCTACTGGTCTAAAGCCAACACTCTTGGAAAGCAAAAGTTTTACTCTTCTGTCACCGTCTAGGTCTTGCCTCATTGGAAATCCGTCTTTATCGGATCCGCCTGTGATCTTCAATACATGACCAGAAAGACCTATCTTCTCACCATTAAACTCTTCGCCAATTTTTAAACCAAAGAGAGGTTCTGCCTGTTTGTCCTTTACTTCTTTCTGTATAGTTTTACCATCCTGGTAAGAAACAATAATTTTGTATTCCATTGTGACCCTCCTTTCCTTAGATATATACGAAACGATTAAAGTGTTGTTTAAAAACTTTATTGTCTATATACTATAAAAATGAGATAATTTCTTCTAGCGAAGAGACTATAAGATCTGCTTCGTTTAGAAGCTCTTCGGAGGATACGCCTGAAAGAATTCCTATTGTGAAGCATCCAGCTCTTTTCCCAGATGAGATATCATATTTATGATCCCCAATAACAACTGTATCTTCTGCCTTTTTTTCTAAAAATTTCAAGGCGACTTCTACATGCTCAGGATCAGGTTTCACCTTTGCAACGTCTTCTCTTGTAACAATAACATCAATATATTCCATTAATCCAGAAACTTCTAGAGTCTTCATAGATGCAGCTTTACTATTCCTAGTAATTACCCCAATGTTCTTCCCTTTTGACTTTAAAATATTTAACAACACTATAGAATTAGGAAAAGCCTCAGCTTTTTCTGATGCTTCAAGTTCATGCTGAACTATAATATTTTCAATGCCTTTCGCAAATTCGTTATACTCTTCTTCTTTTGTAAATATAGGCCTTAATTCTTTTATTGTTTCAATTAAAGACCCTCTGATCTCTAGATATATCCCATTATCTTCTAGGGTTTTTCTTGTTACCCTTTTTAGATGCTCAAAGTCAAGTTTAAACTTGACTAGCGTACCATCCATGTCAAATAGAAAAAGGGTGTAATGAGAGAGCTGTTTCTCCATAATAACAATATTTAAGAATGCCTATATAACAGTTATTTCATGAGTAGCATATTGCTTCCGATTATTTCATTCATAACTACACTCATCATTACCCCAATCGTCAGCAAAATCAATAAAAAGCACGGTTTGTTTGGTATCGACCTCCATAAGATAGGAAGATTTGAGATCCCCGAAGCTGGTGGTGTAGCTCTTCTCCTAGGAACAATCCCTATTTTTATTCTCTATTACTTATTATCGAGAGATGCGTTAATACTAATGTTCGTCTTTCCTGTTGTAATTATAGGCGTGGTTGGTCTGATAGATGATCTGTATAATATACCTCAATCATTCAAAACAATCGTATGCCTCTTGGGAGGTATACCATTATTCTTTTTTGTCAGAGACACTACATTAAATCTAATTTTATTTAAAATCCCTACTGGTCTACTCTACTATATTATAGTTCCTATAGGCATCACCGCCGCTTCGAACCTGACTAATCTTCTTGCAGGGTTTAATGGTGAGGAGATTGGATTAGGATTTATATCAACTCTTTCACTTTCAATCTGTATATTCCTTTTAGGAGACCTGAAAACATCAATTTATCTCCTTACTTTTACTTTGTCTTTTCTTGCTTTTTTATTTTACAATAAATACCCGGCAAAAATATTCCCAGGAGATACAGGAACATTGATAGTAGGTGCTATAATCGCATCATTTTCTATAATAAAACATATTGAGATAATCGGAGTAATACTTTTACTGCCTCAAATTATGGAGTTCTTATTCAAATCAATGAGAAGATTTGGTGGAAAAAAATATGGCCCAACACAAGTGGACAGCAACGGAATATTACACCCACAAAAATATCTCTCGGTGGCAAATTTACTAACTTCCCATCTTAAACTCACTGAAAAAAGCCTAGTCCTTATAATTTGGGTAATTGGAGCTGTTTTTGGTATACTGTCTATACTTATAACCTATTTAGTTTTAGTAAATTAAATATTCCAAAGATAAAAGTTTTAAAGCAATTTCATGTTCATGCGGTATATAGAAGAGGTGATATAATGCCTGAAGAAAATATTAAAGGTATAGTCGATTATTTAAACGAATTTGTTAACGAAGACAACAGTGTTCCTAGAAACATAAGAAGGGCTGCAAAGGAAGCTGCTGACAGATTACTCGATACTTCTGAATCTGTCCAATCAAGAGCCCATGCTGCAGTTGAGCTGTTGGATGAAATTTCAAACGATCCTAACATGCCAATGCACACGAGAACAATTCTCTGGGAAGTTTTAAGCGAATTAGAAAAGATTTAGTCTCTTTTTCTATATCTTCCCCTCTTTTCTATTTGTTCAATTCTTTGGAGGATTTCATCCTTTTTTTTGTTTCCAACAACAACTGAATATCCTTCAAGTATTATTTTATATAGCTCTTCTGAAATGTCAAAATGTGTACTCTCCAAAGCCTGTCTCAATAGGTGTACGTCTATCCCTTGTTTCTCGATTTCTTCAGATTCCTCTGATAGTCCAAAGTCAATGAAATATACTTTGCCATTGTATAATATCATGTTTGATGTCGTGAGGTCCCCATGGATTATCCCAGTTTTGTGCATACAACCAACTGATTTACCTATCTGAAATCCTATCTCTTTATTGAGCCCTTTTGAAGAAAAGTGTTCTTTTAATCGGATTCCATTAATATACTCCATTACAATACTTTTTTCTTTTAAGTCAACAAGATACAGCGCTGGAGAGTTTACGCCAGAGAGTTTTGCTTTATTGATTATCTTTGCTTCTTTTACTGTTCTAAATCCTCTAATCATGTCATCAATTTCATTAATTCTGTAATTTTTCTTTACCCTTTTTTTGATGACGACCTTCTCGTTATAAAAATCAAATCCGAAAACATCCTTGAAATCTTCAAGATAAAGGTCTGCTTCTGCCCCTTTTTTTAGAATCAAAGCTTATCCCCCAGTAGATCTATTATTTGCTTTTCTTTTACGTTGCCTATCCTCCCTATACTACCATCAACTAAATCAACTATGGTCGAGGGAAGATTTTTATCAAGAACTCCTCTGTCGATAAATAGATCAATTTCTCCTAAGAATCCTTTGAGGCTAGATTTTACCTCTTCTATAGAGTAAGGAGATGGATCTCCCGATCTATTTGCACTTGTTGAAATGATAGGTTTGTCAGATAATTCAGACAACTTTCTAGATGTCTCATTTGAGGGTATTCTAAATGCCAGTTTTTCCTTATTTACCATATCTGGTATGGCATTGCCTTTTTTTCTAAGGGCAACAGATATCCCCGGGAAAGCTTTGAACAGTTTAATTGCTCTTTCTTCTAAAAAAACATATTTTTCTACCATTTCAATTGAAGAAGCTATCAATGGAAGTGGTTTATCTTTTTCCCTGCCCTTTATTTTGAATATTTTTTCAATTGCTAGTGAATTAGTCGCATCACATCCTATGCCATAGCAGGTGTCAGTTGGGTAGACTACCACGCCGCCCTTCTTTATGATTTTTGCCGCTTTTTCTAAATTGTTTATACCCAATTTACTTCCACCTCGTCTGTTCTCCATTTTTGCTTTATTATCGTATCTTCAATTCCCATCCTCTTGCCATTTGAGTATTCCAATAACCCTTGATATGCAATCATTGCCCCGTTGTCCCGGCATAGAGCAGGAGGGGGAACAAAAAGTGTAGCATCTCTTTCAACACACATAGTGCTACACATCTCTTTTAATCTTTTAGAAGATGCAACTCCTCCTGTTAATAATAGTTCATTTTTTTCGGTATGGGACATTGCTCGCTCAGATGCTTCAACTACCAAGGAGTATGCAGTTTCCATTAGTGAAAAGGTGACATCTTCTTGACTGTTAGTTTTTAATTTTTTAATTGATTCTGTCAAAAGACCTGAGAAAGAAAAATCCATGCCTTTTATTGTATAGGGTAACTGTAAATAATTACGTCCTTTGTTAGAAAGATTATCGATTTGTTTTCCACAAGGAAATCCTATCCCTAATTCTCTGCTAAATGTATCCTGCATATTACCTATTCCGACATCAAGAGTCTCCCCAAACACCCTATATTTACCTTCTGCATAAGCCAATATTTGGGTATTTCCTCCTGAAACATAAAGCGTAACTGGATCCTTTGCCCCTGTAGTGAATCTACCAATTTCTACATGGGCAACACAATGATTTACTCCTATTATAGGTACATTTAAATTAATCGAGAGCGACCTTGCAGCGCTGGCAACAATTCTGAGACATGGCCCAAGTCCAGGCCCCATTGAAAAAGAGATTAAATCAACTTCATCTTTTTTAATACCTGCTTCAGATAAAGATTTCTTCATAACGTTCCCTATTGCATTGGCGTGGTGGTCTGCAGCTTTCCTAGGGTGGATCCCCCCATCTGAACAATAAGAATCAGTAACATTCGAGAGCACACATTCTTCAGAAACTATCCCAATCCCAAGAGTATGCGCTGTACCCTCTATCCCAAGAGATATCATGAATTTGGTAAATATTCTCTTCTTAAATAGTTTATTTATTAATAGAGAATTATTTCATATTTTGGTTGCCAAATCATCATAATACTCTTCACCAGAGAACTTGATAGATTTCAACTTGCCGCTTGAGGAGAAATCTTTGAATTTTTTTGCCCAAATATCAAAAAATTCTTCGTGAGATAAGAACGCCATGAACTTAATAAGCTGCTCATTAGTGACCTTGCTTAAATTGTGTTCCATATCACACGCATCTTTTTCGGCGTCTTCTTCCGGTACAAGTATCATCGTAAAAAAATCAAGAAGAACTTTATGTTTTTTTAATGTAATTGTTGCTATTTTCGTTCCTTTTTCAGTTAAGACTGTGGGCCCATAATGCTCTCTTTTAATTAGTCCTTTTTCTTCAAGTTTTTTTAACATTTCAACTGTAGTTGCAGGTCTTACTCCTAACGCCTTAGCGACATCTTTTGTTCTTGCGAAACCTTTATTCTCTGTAATATTTAAAATGGCTTTAAGATAATCTTGTTCGGTATTTGTAGTAGTGTTGACCATACTAACAATATTAAGTGTTCCTAAATATAAATTTATTGGTTATTGTGGCTGTGGGACATAATTCCTTTTGCCCACATTCAAATAGAAGTTAGGTGCTAGTCTTTTACAATAATCACATAGGCCCGATAGCCTATGTACTTCTTCTGGGCATCTACCTTCGCCCCATTGCCATATGCACTAACTTTTCTCTCGTATATCTCTACTACTTCTTCGCCAAGATTAAGCGGACCATTCACTATAGCTTCAACTTTGCGTGACATGTTTGGTCTATACATAGAAAGACTTATAAAGCTTAGGGTTACTAGTATCCCATGCTGACAACTGAAGCGGTCAGAAGACGGATCAGAGATGTAAAAGAGTGCCTACCCTCCGAACACAAGTTCAAATCGTCAGCTGGAAGAAACTGGCCAGAGTATGAGAAAGAGTTATCTAAGAGTATTCGTGCAGCATTCAGAAACATCAGCCCATTGATAGATGAGGCCGTTTCTAACA
>Ga0172382_10002254_pt1 | contig 32710 bp, 24 predicted proteins | sample Leawel138RmetaG_FD_122245 | JGI IMG/M metagenome (GOLD analysis project Ga0172382, IMG submission 122245) | Leachate microbial communities from a municipal landfill in Southern Ontario, Canada - Leachate well 138R metaG | ecosystem: Engineered > Solid waste > Landfill > Unclassified | place...
ACCGGAAGATGATGAATGCCTCGACCACGCCGGGACCTGGCGTCCGTGTCCTCAGCGCCATTGAACTCGGAATCCTGAAAGACCTTGGCTACCAGGTTGTCGCAAGAACGCCGGTCGAAGACTTGGCGTAATACCAGAGGGGTGACAGTGGCAGCGCTGGTGAAAACGACTGGCTAGCAGGTCCGCTCAGTCGGCGAGCACGCCGCGCAGCAACTCGATCAGGGCCAACGGTTGGTCGCTCTGCACCGAGTGCCCGGAGTTCTCGACGATGTGTACACGCTGGAACCCGGGCGCGGTCCGAGCGAACGCGTCGGCGTCGTCGTCGTTGACGAAGAACGAGTGGGCGCCGCGGATCAACGTGGTCGGGGCCGTCAACCGTGGCACGTCGTCCCACAGGTTCTCGAAGCCTCTACCGGTGCGGATGCTGTCGTAGCGCCACGTCCAGGTGCCGTCGTCCAGGCGCTTGGCGTTGTGGAACACACCACGGCGCAACGACTTCCGGTCCCGGTGCGGAGCCGCAGCCGCCGTCACCTCGAGCATCGCCTCGAACGACGGAAAGATGCGTTCGCCCTGCACCAGGGCGACCGTGCCCTTCTGCGCGTCGGTCATCTCGGTGTGCCGCTCCGGGGCTGACGGTGTCACGTCGACGAGCACGAGCCTGCGCACCAACTCCGGGGCAGTCACCGCCAGCCGCAATGCGGTGAGTCCGCCGAGCGACATCCCGACCACCAGGTCAGCGTCGGAGGCCAGGTCGCGGACCATCGGCTCGACGGCGACCGCGTTGAGCTTGGGCCCGTAGTCGCCGTCCTCGCGCCAGGCCGAACGGCCGTGGCCGGGCAGGTCGACGGCCAACGCGGGCAGGCCGAGGCCGACGACGACTGTGTCCCAGGTGTGCGCGTTCTGGCCGCCGCCGTGCAGGAACACCACGCGGGGCGTGTCGTCGCCGAACTTGACCCCGCTGACGGGTCCGGCGTCGATCCGCTCGGCGCGCGGCACCTCGGTGACACCGACCTGTTCGGCGTTCTCGTGCAGGAGCGCGAACTCGTCGAGGTGGGGCAGTTCGTCGTCGGAGATGTCCGCCATGGCCCGACAGTACGCACCGGGAAATTCGGATGCGGCAGAAGGTGCAGGTGTGCCACCGTTGGGCAGTGGCAAGTTCACTGACACCCCTGACATTCCGCACTGCCGAGGACGCCGACTGGCCGGCCATGGCGTTGATCGCGGCTACCGGTTTCGGCGTCTGGACCCAGCAGGAGACCGCCGAGGCGTGGCGGTCCCTGATACCGGCGGGCGGCGCCGTCGTCGCCTGCGACGGACCCGATGTCGTGGGCGTCGCGGTGTTCCTCGATCTGGAGCTGACGGTCCCCGGCGGTGCGGTGCTACCGATGGCCGGGGTGTCGTGGGTGGCGGTGGCGCCGACGCACCGCAGGCGCGGCGCGCTGAGCGGTATGTTCGCCGAACTGCATCGCCGCATGGACCGGTATCCGATCGCGGGGTTGGAGGCCAGCGAGGCCGAGATCTACGGCCGGTTCGGATACGGCCCGGCTACGATCTGGCAGCGGCTGTCGGTCGACCGCGTGGCTGCCCGGTTCCACCCCGGCGTCCCCGACCCCGGTGGCGTCCGGGTGGTGCGCGCGGCGGAGCACCGCGGGCAGATCGAGGACGTCTACGAGCGGTGGCGCCTGCAGACGCCCGGCGGGCTGCACACCCCGCAGGTGCTGTGGGACGAGGTGTTCGCCGACCGCGAGAGTCACCGCGACGGGGGCAGCGCGCAGTTCTGCCTACTGCACGCCGACGGTTTCGCGATGTACCGGGTGCACAGCGCAGACAAGAAAGATCGGGTTGAGGTGTCCAAGCTGGCGGCGGTGACCCCGCACGCCTACATCGCGTTGTGGCGGGCGCTGCTCGGCCTGGACCTGATGGCGACGGTGGACATCGACACCCATCCGGACCACACGCTGCCCTACCTGCTGACCGATCCACGGCTGGTACGGCACCCCGGCCGACAGGACGGGCTGTGGTTGCGGATGCTCGATATCCCGGCGGTTCTGCAGGCGCGCAGCTACGCCGCGGATCTCTCAGTGGTGCTGGAGGTTTCGGACGACATCCTGGGTGGTGGCGGTAGGTTCGCCCTCGAGGTGCGCGACGGTCGCGCCCGATGTGCTCCCACCGACGCCGAAGCCGATGTGCACCTGGATCTTTCGGTGCTCGGCAGTCTCTACCTGGGCGCGCACCGGGCTTCGTCGTTCGCGGCCGCGCATCGATTGCGCTGCAGCGCCGAACGGGCGCGGCAACTGGATGCGGCGTTCGCGACCGACGAGCCCGCCGAGCTCGGCTACGGCTTCTGACCCCCTAAACGCCGAAATTGCATTCCGGCAGGGAAAACGCGAGAACGCGCCTGCTGGAATGCAATTTCGGCGGAAAAGGGTGGCTAGCCCTCGATGAACTTCTCGAGCTGCACGCGGGCGATGTCGTCGGCCAGCTGCTTGGGCGGGCTCTTCATCAGGTAGGCGGACGCAGCCTCGATCGGGCCGCCGATGCCGCGGTCCTTGGCGATCTTGGCGGCGCGGACCGCGTCGATGATGACGCCGGCCGAGTTGGGGGAGTCCCACACCTCGAGCTTGTACTCCAGATTCAGCGGCACGTCGCCGAACGCGCGACCCTCGAGGCGGACGTAGGCCCACTTGCGGTCGTCGAGCCAGGCCACGTGATCCGACGGGCCGATGTGGACGTTCTTGTCCTCGATCTTGCCGGCCAGCGAGCCCGACAGGTTGGACGTGACGGCCTGGGTCTTGGAGACCTTCTTCGACTCCAGCCGCGAGCGCTCGAGCATGTTGAGGAAGTCCATGTTGCCGCCGACATTGAGCTGGTACGTGCGGTCCAGCGTGACGCCGCGGTCCTCGAACAGCTTGGCCATCACGCGGTGGGTGATTGTGGCGCCGATCTGGCTCTTGATGTCGTCGCCGACGATCGGGACGCCGGCATCCTCGAACTTCTTGGCCCACAACGGATCCGAGGCGATGAACACCGGAAGCGCGTTGACGAACGCCACGCCGGCGTCGATGGCGCACTGCGCGTAGAACTTGTCGGCCTCTTCGGAACCGACGGGCAGGTAGGACACCAGCACGTCGACCTTGGCGTCCTTGAGGACCTTGACCACGTCGACGGCCTCGGCGTCGGAGATCTCGATGGTGTCGGCGTAGTACTTGCCGATGCCGTCCAGAGTCGGGCCGCGCTGCACGACGACGTCAGTCGGGGGTACGTCGGCGATCTTGATGGTGTTGTTCTCGGAGGCGAAGATCGCCTCGGACAGGTCGAAGCCGACCTTCTTGGCGTCCACGTCGAACGCGGCGACGAACTTGACGTCGCGGACGTGATACGGGCCGAGCTTGACGTGCATCAGGCCGGGAACGGTGGCGTTCTCGTCGGCGTCCTTGTAGTACTGCACGCCCTGCACGAGCGAGGACGCACAGTTGCCCACGCCGACGATCGCGACCCGGACGTCATTGCTTGCGGTCATGACGGCTTCTCCTTGTCCTACTTACTTTCGGTATTACTGGCTGCTGGCAACGAGTGACGTGCTCAGGTCTGTTCGGCGCGGCCCTGCGCCGATCTCTCCGCCGCGATCAACTCGTTGAGCCACTTGACTTCACGCTCACTGGATTCCAGCCCCAGTTGGTGGAGCTGTCGGGTGTACCGATCGAATGAGCTGCTCGCCCGCGCGACTGCGTCACGCAGGCCTTCGCGGCGTTCCTCCACCTGGCGGCGGCGGCCCTCCAGGATCCGCATCCGGGCCTCGGCCGGGGTGCGGTTGAAGAATGCCAGGTGAACCCCGAAACCATCGTCGGAGTAGTTCTGCGGACCCGTGTCGGCCACCAGCTCGGTGAAGCGCTGCTTCCCGGCATCGGTCAGCTGGTACACCCGGCGCGCCCGCCGGACCTTCACGGTGCCCTCGGGGGCGGCGTCCTCGACGATCAGCCCGTCGGCCTGCATGCGGCGCAGGGCCGGATACAGCGAGCCGTACGAGAATGCCCTGAACGCCCCGAGCAGGCCCGTCAGCCGCTTCCGCAGCTCGTAGCCGTGCATCGGTGACTCCTGGAGCAGGCCCAGGATGGCGAGCTCGAGCATCCGGGCACCTCCTCCAGACAACAGATCAGCCGCTACGACGGTTCAACACGTCGCGCAATAGTATCGCGCCGATATATTGAGCGCCACACTTGGGCCCGGGAACGGGTCCTGAAAGTTCAGCGGTTGGCGGGCCAGATGGCCAGGGTGCTGCCGTCCGGGTACAGCTCGATGCGGCCGGTGCCGAAGTCACTGTTGACGATGATCTCGATGATCACGGCGTCCGGCGTGGCCGGATCCTCGGACGGGCTGATGCGCAGCCAGCTGTCGGTGACGTCAGCGCGGGCGATACCGACTGTCTCCGGAGCGCCCCGCAGGATGCCCAGGGTCTTCTCGTAGTCGAACTTGGCCAGGTCCACCAGTCGGGCGTCGGCGTCGACGGTCGACGGCGAACCCGTCGGCTCACCCCACCCGCCGCGGTAGTGGTAGCTGAGGCTGCGCCGGTTGTCCTGCGGATCCGGCCGGTCCAGGAACGCCATGTCGGAGTGGATGTCGAGCTCGTAGCCCATCGTGCTGCCGAACTTCTTCCGCATCTGTTCGAAGAGGCCGTTGAAGCCGCCCAGGGACTGCAGTTGTTTGGGCGCGGTGAGCACCGTGGCGGGGATCCCGTCGGCCTTGGCTCCCGGGTCGGAGGTGAAATTCAGCGGGGACGGGGTGTTGCCGTACAGACCCCAGCCGATCGCGATACCCAGCACGACCAGCACGCCCGCGATCGCGGCCTTGATGCCCCAGCCGGCCTGCACGGCGGGAATCCGCCGGTTGATGACCTTGGTGATCACCGGAACGTCCACGTTCAGCGACCTGGCGGTCTGCAGATCGGACACCAGATCCTGCAGCTGCCCCAGGGTCGCCGCGGTGGTCGCGGCCTTCACCCGCTCGCCGTGCTCGGTCATCGACAGCTGCCCCTCGGCCAGGGCCGCGTCGAGCAGCTGGCACGTCTCGTTGCGATCGCTGTCCTTTGCCCGTGTCGACGACGTCCGTCGTCCGGAGCTCCCCGAAGCCACGTCGGTGATCGTAAGAGGTCAAGGGCCGACGGCGCAGGCCAGACCCGGTTGAAGCCGGTTCCGGGTCGCTTAGATGCGGTGTCGGGACGCACACCGAGCCTCGGTGCCCGAGGTGCCGACGTACGCTGGACTTCGTGCGACTGCAGCGACAGGTAGTGGACTACGCCCTGCGGCGGCGGTCCCTGCTGGCCGAGGTGTACTCGGGACGCACCGGGGTCTCGGAGGTCTGCGACGCCAACCCGTATCTGCTGAGGGCCGCGAAGTTCCACGGCAAGCCCAGCACGGTGATGTGCCCGATCTGCCGCAAGGAGCAGCTCACCTTGGTGTCGTGGGTGTTCGGCGACCACCTGGGCGCCGTGTCGGGTTCCGCACGCACCGCAGAAGAGCTGGTCCTGCTCGCGACCCGCTACGACGAATTCTCCGTACACGTGGTGGAGGTATGCCGCACCTGCAGCTGGAATCATCTGGTCAAGTCCTACGTGCTCGGCGCGATACCGCCCCCCAAGGGATCCCGCGGGTCGCGCAGCACCCGGACGGCGCGCGGCGCAGCGCGCACAGCCAGTGAATAGCGAAGGGCGCCACGACCGGTCAGCCAACGACCCCCGCGACGGGCAGAGGGCGGCCGAGAGCATGGGCGCGAGAAACCCCCAACACCGCAAGGACGATCCTGTGCGGCGGCCCGGCGACGGCGGAGTGCGTCGCGCGCCGGCCCCCGACGATCGCCACACCACGGTGATCCCGCCCGTCCGGGATGGGGCACCGCCGCCGCTGCGGGATCCGATCGACGCCGTCAAACGCGCCCTGGACGGCGGCGCACGTGGAGAGCGGAAGAATTTCGGCCCGCCCAAGCAGCCGCCGCCCAGCCAGCCGCCGCCCCCGCCCGGTCGTCCGCCCGGTGGCGGCGGTCCGCCCGGTGGCGGTGGTCCGGCCGGCCCGCGCCGCAGCCTGCGAGAGCAGATCAACTGGAAGTGGGTGCGCCGGGGCTCGATCATCGCCGCGGCGGTGCTGATCCTGTTGCCGCTGCTGACCTTCGGGATGGCGTACATGATCGTCGACGTCCCCAAACCCGGGGACATCCGCACCGCGCAGGTGTCGACGATCCTGGCCAGCGACGGCGGCGAGATCGCCAAAATCGTCCCGCCGGAAGGCAACCGGGTCGACGTGAACATCGACCAGATCCCGGTCCATGTGCGCGACGCGGTGATGGCCGCCGAGGACCGCGACTTCTACTCCAACCCGGGCTTCTCGTTCACCGGGTTCCTGCGCGCGGCAAAGAACAACATCTTCGGCGGTGACCTGCAGGGCGGGTCGACGATCACCCAGCAATACGTGAAGAACGCCCTCGTCGGAGACGCCCGGTCCGGGGTCGGCGGTCTCATCCGCAAGGCCAAAGAGCTGGTGATCTCGACGAAGATGTCCAGCGAATGGTCCAAAGACCAGGTGCTGCAGTCGTATCTGAACATCATCTACTTCGGCCGCGGCGCCTACGGGGTGGCGGCGGCTGCGCAGGCCTACTTCGGCAAGCCGGTCGAGCAGGTCACCGTTTCCGAGGGCGCGCTGCTGGCCGCGCTGATTCAGCGGCCGTCGGTGCTCGACCCGGCCGTCGACCCCGACGCCTCCGCGGTGCGGTGGAACTGGGTGCTCGACGGCATGGTCGAGATCGGTGCGCTGTCGCCGGAGGACCGTGCGGCGCAGGTGTTTCCGCCCACGATCCCGCCGGACCAGGCATTCACCCAGAACCAGACCACCGGGCCCAACGGACTGATCGAGCGCCAGGTGGTCAACGAGTTGATGGAGATCTTCGACATCAACGAGCAGACGCTGAACACCGAGGGCCTGCAGATCACCACGACGATCGACCCGCAGATGCAGGCCGCCGCCGTCGACGCGGTCGAGGAGTACATGGACGGGCAGGACCCGGACATGCGCACCGCGGTGGTGTCCATCGATCCGAGAACCGGGGGCGTACGGGCCTATTACGGCGGTTCGGACGCCAACGGGTTCGACTTCGCGCAGGCCGGTCTGCCCACCGGCTCGTCGTTCAAGGTGTTCGCGTTGGTCGCCGCGCTGCAGCAGGGGATGGGTCTGGGCTACCAGGTTGACAGTTCACCCGTCGAGGTCAACGGCATCAAGATCTCCAACGTCGAGGGCAACAGCTGCGGCACCTGCAACATCGCCGAGGCGCTGAAGCGGTCGTTGAACACCAGCTATTACCGGCTGATGCTGCAGCTGGAGAACGGCCCGCAGGACGTCGCCGACGCCGCACACGCGGCAGGCATCGCCGAGAGCTTCCCCGGCGTCGAGCACACCCTGTCCGAGGACGGTCAGGGCGGACCGCCCAACAACGGTGTCGTGCTCGGTCAGTACCAGTCCCGCGTCATCGACATGGCGTCGGCGTACGCCACGCTCGCCGCGTCCGGGGTGTATCACAAACCGCACTTCGTGCAGAAGGTCGTCAACGCCGAGGGCACCGTGCTTTTCGACGCGAGCCAGGAGGACAACACCGGCGAGCAGCGCATCGACAAGGCGGTGGCCGACAACGTGACCGCCGCGATGCAGCCGATCGCCGCGTACTCCAACGGGCACGCGCTCGCCGGAGGGCGGCCGTCGGCGGCCAAGACGGGCACCAACCAGCTCGGCGACACCGGCGCCAACCGTGACGCGTGGATGGTCGGATTCACCCCGTCGCTGTCGACGGCGGTCTGGGTGGGTACCACCGACGGCACCAAGCCGCTGGAGAACAAGTGGGGTTCACCGGTGTACGGCTCGGGGCTGCCGTCGGACATCTGGAAGGCGACGATGGACGGTGCGCTCGACGGCACCGACAACGAGAGCTTCCCCAAGCCTGAGGAGATCGGCGGGTACGCCGGCGTGCCGCAGGCCCCGCCGCCACCCTCGCCGAGCGTGACCGTGCCGCCGCCGCCGTCGGAGACCGTGATTCAGCCGACCCTGGAGATCGCGCCGGGCATCACGATTCCGTGGGGCCCGCCGACCACCGTGCCCGTCGCGCCGCCGGTCCCCGGTGCGCCGCCGGCGCCCGGCGCCCCGCCGCCTGCAGACGCGCCGGGAGCTCCGGTACCGCCGGGAGCGCCGCCGCCAGGCCCGCTGCCGCCCCCGTGACGGCGGAACCCGACTCGCCGGCGCCGGCGGCAGGGCCGGTCTCGCCGGCGCCGCACGAAGGGGTCGGCACGCCGGCCGGGCTGGATTCGCCGGCTCCGCCGGCAGAAGACCGACGGAGCCTCGACACCCGCGACCTGCCGAGCCGCACCGACACGATCGGGGCGGCGCTGTCCGAGACCATCGGCGGGCCCGTCGGCCGGCATGCGCTGATCGGCCGCACCCGGTTCCTGACGCCGCTGCGCGTGATGATGATCATCGCGCTGGTGTTCCTGGCGCTCGGCTACTCCACCAAGGCGGCCTGCCTGCAGACCACCGGCACCGGCGCCGCCGATCAACGGGTGGGCAACTGGGAGAATCAGCGCGCCTACTACCAGCTGTGCTACTCCGACACGGTCCCGCTGTACACCGCAGAGCTGTTGAACCTGGGCAAGTTTCCGTACAAGTCCAGTTGGCTGGAAACCGACGCCGAGGGCAAACCGCGTGCGCAGTACGACGGCGAGCCCGCGGTGCGGTACATGGAGTATCCGGTACTGACGGGCATCTACCAGTACCTGTCGATGTCGCTGGCGAAAACCTATACGGCCCTTACGAAACTGGTGTCGGTGCCGGTCATCGCCGAGGTGGTGATGTTCTTCAACATCGCGGCGCTGGGGCTGGCGCTGGCGTGGCTGACCACGTTGTGGGCCACAGCGATGCTGGCGGGTCCGCGACGGATCTGGGATGCCGCATTGCTGGCGGCGTCACCGATCGTGATCTTCCAGATCTTCACGAATTTCGACGCGCTGGCAACGGCGTTCGCGGCGGGCGCGCTGCAGGCGTGGGCGCGGCGAAGACCGACCCTCGCCGGTGTGCTGATCGGCCTGGGTGTTGCGGCCAAGCTGTATCCGCTGCTGCTGCTCGTGCCGCTGACGCTGCTCGCGGTGCGGACGGGCCGGCTGCGGGAAGCCGGCAAGACGGCGGCGGCCGCTGTGCTGGCTTGGGTGGTGGTGAACCTGCCGATCATGGTGCTGTTTCCGCGCGGCTGGTCGGAGTTCTTCCGGCTCAACACCCGGCGCGGCGACGACATGGACTCGATCTACAACGTGGTGAAGTCGTTCACGGGTTGGCGCGGGTTCGACCCCGAGCTGGGGTTCTGGGAGCCGCCGGTGGTGCTCAACACGGTGACTGCCGCGCTGTTCGCGGCGTGCTGCATCGTGATCGGCTACATCGTTCTGACGGCCGAGCGCAGGCCCCGGGTCGCGCAGATCGCGTTTCTGGTGGTGGCGGCGTTTCTGCTGACCAACAAGGTGTGGAGTCCGCAGTTCTCGCTGTGGCTGGTGCCGCTGGCGGTGCTGGCGCTACCGCACCGGCGGATCCTGTTGGCGTGGATGACCGTCGACATGCTGGTGTGGGTGCCGCGCATGCTCTATCTGTTCGGTGAGCAGAAGATGGGCTTGCCGGAGCAGGCGTTCACCGCCACCGTGCTGTTGCGCGACCTCGCGGTTGTTGGGTTGTGCGCGTTGGTGATTCGTGAGATCTACCGGCCCGGGCTGGACCTGGTGCGCCAGGGCGGGGTCGACGATCCGGCGGGCGGGGTGTTCGACGGGGCGCCCGATGCGCCGCCGCGCTGGCTGCCGGACTGGCTGCGCCCCCGCCCCCTGGTGAATTCGGCGCGCCAGGCGACCGCCCGCGTCGCATCGCGCGCCCGATCCGCCGGCGATTTCGCAGATCAGGGCACGTCCCTGTAGCCTGAACCGGTTGCCGACGCAGGCGACCCTCCTGCCACGGACACGCCGTGGCCGACCAGACCAGAGGAGGTGATGGGTTTCTCATGCGTCCATACGAAATCATGGTCATTCTCGACCCCACACTTGACGAGCGCACCGTAGCTCCGTCGCTGGAGACGTTCCTGAACGTCATCCGCAAGGACGGCGGCACTGTCGACAAGGTCGACATCTGGGGCCGGCGGCGCCTGGCCTACGAGATCGCCAAGCACGCCGAGGGCATCTACGCGATTGTCGACGTCAAGGCGGAGCCGGCGACGGTGTCCGAACTCGACCGCCAGCTGAACCTGAACGAGTCCGTGCTGCGGACCAAGGTGATGCGGACCGACAAGCACTAAAGGGTGCCGCTCGTCGGGACCGCTGCGTAGGCTCGCGCCCAACGCCCACCTTGAGGAGGAACTCGTGGCTGGTGACACCACCATCACCGTCGTCGGAAACCTGACGGCAGATCCTGAACTGCGCTTCACCCCTTCCGGTGCCGCGGTGGCCAACTTCACGGTTGCGTCCACGCCGCGCATCTACGACCGCCAGAGCGGTGAGTGGAAGGACGGCGAAGCGCTGTTCCTGCGGTGCAACATCTGGCGCGAGGCCGCCGAGAACGTCGCGGAGAGCCTGACTCGCGGTTCGCGGGTCATCGTGACCGGACGGCTCAAGCAGCGTTCCTTCGAGACCCGCGAGGGCGAGAAGCGCACCGTGGTCGAGGTCGAGGTCGAGGAGATCGGACCTTCGCTGCGCTACGCGACCGCCAAGGTCAACAAAGCAAGCCGCAGTGGCGGCGGGGGCGGCGGATTCGGCGGCGGTGGCGGGGGCGGCAACTCGCGCCCCGCGGCCAACAGCGCACCGGCCGAGGACCCGTGGGGCAGCGCGCCCGCGTCGGGCTCGTTCGGTGGCGCCGACGACGAACCGCCCTTCTGACAACACAACTCATCAGTGATTTCTAGAAAGAGATAGACACATGGCCAAGTCCTCCACCAAGAGGCGCCCGGCTCCGGAAAAGCCGGTCAAAACTCGCAAGTGCGTGTTCTGCTCGAAGAAGGGCAAGAACCAGGACATCGACTACAAGGACACGCAGCTGCTGCGCACCTACATCAGCGAGCGCGGCAAGATCCGCGCCCGCCGGGTGACAGGCAACTGCGTTCAGCACCAGCGCGATATCGCGATCGCGGTGAAGAACGCCCGCGAGGTCGCACTGCTGCCGTTCAGCTCGTCGACGCGATAGGGACCACGACAATGAAACTGATTCTCACTGCCGAGGTGGAGCACCTGGGCGTTCCCGGTGACGCTGTCGAGGTCAAGGACGGCTACGGCCGCAACTACCTGCTGCCCCGCGGCCTGGCCATCGTGGCCACCCGTGGTGCCCAGCGCCAGGCCGACGACATCCGTCGGGCCCAGGAGCTCAAGAGCGTCAAGGGCCTCGAGCACGCCAACGAGCTGAAGCAGGCCATCGAGGGCCTCGAGTCCGTCGAGCTGGCCGTCAAGACCGCCGCCGATTCCGGCAAGCTGTTCGGTTCGGTGACCGCGGCTGACGTCGTCGCGGCGATCAAGAAGGCCGGCGGCCCGAACCTGGACAAGCGGACCATCGGCCTGCCCAAGGCGCACATCAAGACGACCGGCGCCCACGACATCGCGGTGCGGTTGCACCCCGAGGTGACGGCCGCACTGTCGCTGAACGTCGTCGCGGGCTAGTCGGCTCCGGCTCCCAACGGCCGGGTGAGGACCTTCCGGGGTCTCACCCGGCCGTTGCACGTCCGGGGGCGAACAAATCGCGGCAAAGCGACGCCAGCGAACCTAACCGGCTGTTAACCTTCTCGGCCCCGCGGTGAAACACAACACGCCCGAGATGGAAACCGCGTACGACACGCCGGGCAATTTCCCATCCACAGCCGCTGCACCGGCCTACCGTTCGTCTAGCTGCGAAGACAGGGTCAGCGTCGACGTTTACTAACAGGTTCTCCCCAGCGCCTCAACATGGCCGACCAGAGCTATCCACACACCATCCACAGGCTCATCAACAGGGACGACTTGCTTCCCGTCCAGCAACGTCTAACGTTGTCCGCCGCAGGGGTTCCCGGCGGGGTTTGTCGGAGGCGAGAGTTAGCATCGCGGCGGTAGACTTCGAACGTATGTTCACACTGCGACGACGGAGGGGAGAGTGCGCTGCGTGGCTGTCGTAGATGACCGGGGCCGCCCCGGGGACCCGTCGCAGATGGAGCCGCCGCCGAGCGAGGATTTCGGCCGCCAACCTCCGCAAGACGCCGCAGCCGAGCAGGCCGTGCTGGGCGGCATGCTGCTGAGCAAGGACGCCGTCGCCGACGTCCTGGAGAAGCTGCGTCCCGGAGATTTCTACAAGCCTGCGAATCAACTGGTCTACGACGCGATCCTCGATCTCTACGGGCGCGGGGAGCCGGCCGACGCCGTCACGGTCGCCGCAGAACTCGACCGTCGCGGGCTGTTGCGCCGAGTGGGCGGGGCGCCGTATCTGCACACGCTGATCTCGACCGTGCCGACCGCGGCCAACGCGGGCTACTACGCCGAGATCGTCGCGGAGAAGTCCCTCCTGCGCCGCCTCGTCGAAGCCGGGACGCGCGTCGTGCAGTACGGCTACGCGGGAGCCGACGGGGCCGACGTCAACGAGATCGTGGACCGTGCCCAGGCCGAGATCTACGACGTCACCGAACGCAAGTCCTCTGAGGATTTCGTGATCCTGGAGGAGATCCTCCAGCCGGCGATGGACGAGATCGACGCGATCGCCTCCGAAGGCGGGGTTTCCAAGGGTGTCCCCACCGGATTCACCGACCTCGACGAGTTGACCAACGGGCTGCATCCGGGCCAGATGATCGTCGTGGCGGCCAGGCCCGGTATGGGGAAGGCGCTGGCCTTGGACACCCCGTTGCCGACGCCCACGGGGTGGACGACGATGGCCGACGTCGCGGTGGGGGATCTGCTGATTGGTGCCGACGGCAAGCCCACGCGAGTCGTCGCGGCAACCGAGGTGATGGTGGGCCGGCCGTGTTACGAGGTCGAGTTCTCCGACGGCACCGTCATCGTCGCGGATGCGGAACACCAGTGGCTGACCGAAACTCGGGCGTCGCGAAAGTCTGCGCAGGCCGCAGCCGTCGGCTACAACCGATACAAGAATCAGCGGACATTCGCTGCGGTCCGAACGACGCGTGAGATCGGAGAGACGCTGCGTTGCCCGACCGCCGACCGTCGCCTGAACCACTCCGTGGTCAACGCGGCGCCGATCGAAGCGCCTGTCGCAGACCTGCTCCTTCCGCCCTACACGCTGGGTGCTTGGCTGGGGGACGGGACGTCGCGGGCCGCTCAGATCACGACCGCCGACCCGGAGATCCTGATGAGGATCGAAGCGGAGGGCCTTGTGACGGTTCCCTTGCCCGGGGCCAGGATGCGGTACGGGCTTCAGCTGCCCACCGAGGCGCCGGCCGGGACTCGCGAGTGCGTCGTGTGTGGAGCGTCGTTCACTCCGAGCACCAGCCAGGTGCGAACCTGCGGGCGTTCGTGCGGGGGACGGGCCCGTTTTGTGTCCGAACCTGTTGCTGCGCCGACCTGTTCACACTGTGGCGGGCCGTCGTGCGGGCTTCGGTTGTGCCAATCCTGTCGTAACGCGGTGGGCACGGTTCAGGGTCGTCTACGGACGATCGGCGTCCTGGGGAACAAGCACATCCCGACTGAGTACCTGCGTGCCTCTGAAGCGCAGCGGCGGGCGTTGCTTGCCGGCCTGCTCGATACGGATGGCACCGTCACCAATGGAGGTGCGGTCCAGTTCAGCGTCACCAGTCGGCGGCTCGCCGCTGACGTCGCCGAACTGGTCGTCTCGCTCGGCTATCGGTGCCAGGTGGCGACCAAGGCCGTGAAGGGGCGAACCGAAGCGTCCTCGACCGCGTATATCCTCAACTTCTCGACGACGGACTCAGTGTTCGGCCTGCATCGAAAAGACCTATCGCACAAGGAACGTCGCTCGAAGAGCTCGGTGCGATCCAACACGCGATTCATTGTGGACGTCCGTGAAATCGAGACGGTCCCCGTCCGGTGCGTGGAAGTCGACAACGACGATCACATGTACCTGGCGAGCCGCTCCATGATCCCAACGCACAACTCCACTCTGGGGCTGGATTTCATGCGGTCGTGCTCCATCAAGCATCACTTGCCGAGCATCGTGTTCTCGCTCGAGATGAGCAAGACCGAGATCGTCATGCGCCTGCTCTCGGCGGAGGCCAAGATCAAACTCGCCGACATGCGGTCGGGACGGATGAACGACGACGACTGGACGCGGTTGGCGCGTCGGATGAGTGAGATCAGCGAAGCACCACTGTATATCGACGACTCGCCGAACCTGACGATGATGGAGATCCGGGCCAAAGCGCGACGGTTGAAGCAGAAGGCGGACCTGCGCCTGGTCGTGATCGACTACCTCCAGCTCATGACATCAGGCAAGAAGGTCGAGTCGAGGCAGCAGGAAGTCTCCGAATTCTCCAGGCAGATCAAGCTTTTGGCCAAGGAGCTGGAAGTGCCAGTCGTCGCGATGAGCCAGCTCAACCGAGGCCCCGAGCAGCGAACCGACAAGAAGCCGATGTTGTCCGATCTTCGCGAGTCGGGATCGATCGAACAGGATGCCGACATGGTCATCTTGCTGCATCGTCCCGATGCTTTCGAATCGGATGACCCGCGCGGTGGAGAAGCGGACCTGATTGTCGCGAAGCACCGCGCCGGTCCGACGAGGACGATCACTGTGGCGCACCAACTGCATTTGTCGAGATTCTCGAACATGGCGAAGTAGCGGCCTCTTCTTGTAGGGTCTCACGAACCGTGGCAGAATCTCACGGCAAATGGCATGCGACTGGCAGATCTGCCAAGTTCGTGAGACACGCGGGTTGTTCAATGCCGGTACCGCGCCGAACCTCATGTGACGATCGGATCACCTAGAGCAGTCTGATCCGATTGCAGGGCCGAGGTGATCGCCGTGGGTGGTGGCGTAGGCAGGGCAACCGACGTCGTCGTCTCTTACCGGCGCCTTGATGATCTGAATGAAGTCACCGGCGGGTGGTTTGCGGTCGGTATCGGCGAACTTGAAGACGCTGCTGCGTGGCGGACGTTTCGGTGGTGCCACGGGCAGAGGCATTACTCGGGTACTTATTGGTCGAGTACCGTCGGGGGCCATATCATCTACGAATCACGACTTGAGTTGGCGCACTTACTATTTTCTGATTTCGACATGGGTGTGCGTCAAATCGTTGCTCAACCATTTCTGCTCCGGGCGTCGGTGGACGGCAAACTGCGCAAGCACATCCCAGACTATCTGTTGATCACGGACACAGGCCCTGTAGTCGTCGATGTGAAGCCGGCCCGGCGGCTCACCGATCCCAAGGTGGCCTTCACATTCGAGTGGACCCGCGAACTCGTGGAGGCGCGAGGCTGGCGTTATGAAGTGGCGACCGAGCCCGTCGCAGTAGAGCTGGCGAATGTTCGCTTCCTAGCCGGATACCGGCGTGGCTGGCTATTCCGGTCGGAGCTCCTGGCACAACTACAGGAGAAGGATCTGGACGGTTCACTACTCGTGGACGCGATCAGGTGTCTGCCAGCGGAGCCGGTCCACCACGTCAGATCTGCCCTGCTGCACCTTCTCTGGCGCCAGGAACTGTTGATCGATCTGAGCGAGCCACTTAGCGGACGGACAGAACTGAGGAGGGCAGCATGACTTCAGCCGGAGTGCGAATCGGCGTGGGGACCCGGCTCGTGCACGACGGGGAGTTGGTGGAGATTGTTGAGATCCATGCTGGCCAGACAGGTATGGAAGTCGTGATGATGGGGGCGAGGAAGCGAACGTTCATCCGTGCCCGTCTCAACGATCTTCTCATCTCCGATGCCACCCGCGTAATCGCGGACTCGGACGGGCCATCTAGTGACGACGACTTCGACACCGCCAGCGTTGTCCTTGCTCAGCTGAGCGATACCCAGCGAAAGGAGTTGACCGACCGGGCTGCGCACGTGCGTGAAGTGCTGACCGGATTCCGGTCCGGCAGCGAGGAGTTGGCACTACCCGGAGAGCCACGACCTGAGTACCGAGCCGACCGGCCGCTGTCGCAGCGCTATGCAACTAAGGCCCGTGAGCTCGGAGCCGGGTTGCGCACGATCGCGCGCTGGGTTGGCCAGTTTCAGGAGCACGGCGAAGCGGGTCTGGTATCGACGCGGGATAGGAGGCCCGGTGGCCCGGGCTCGCAGGTAGATCCGCGGTGGACTGAAGTCGCGATTGAAGTAATGGTGGAACACCAGGACCAATCACGCCCATCGCAGACGATGGTGATCACCCGGACCAACGCCAGAGTCGTCGCGCGGTTCGGCGAGGGGGTCGTGCAGGTGCCAGCCCGCGCAACCGCATTCCGCGTTCTTGCCGAGCTAGAGAACCGGTACCCGACCTTCCGGTTGAGTTCCAAGCGGAACCGCGACATCGCGGAACGACCGGACGGCGTGTACGGGAAGCTGCGCCCGACCCGGCCGGGCGAATACCTGCTGATGGACACCACGAGGTTGGACGTTTTTGCGCTGGATCCGATCACGTTGCGGTGGGTGCAGGCCGAACTGACGATCGGAATGGACTGGTACACCCGCTGCGTGACAGGAGTCAGGGTGACGCCGGTGTCGACGAAGTCGGTGGACGCCGCGTCGGTGTTGTATCAGGCGTATCGGCCACGGCCCGCCGGTAAGGACTGGCCAGCCCATGCGGTGTGGCCCGAACACGGTGTCCCGAGGTCAGTCCTGATTGATGTCGACGTGATTGAAGGACCATTGGTCGGCACGGCCGGGCCGGCCATCGTGCCGGAAACCATCGTGATTGATCACGGCAAGATCTACGTCTCCGAGCACTTGACGAGCGTCTGCCAGCGGCTGGGCATTTCGATCCAGCCCGCTCGGTTGCGGACGGGTCGGGATAAGGGACCTGTGGAGCGGTTCTTCCGGACCATCCGCGAGGACCTCCTGCAAGCGCTGCCGGGATACAAGGGCCCGGACGTGCACTCTCGCGGGCTGGATCCGGAATCGGACGCGTTCTTTTACCTCGATGAGTTGGAGGCGATCATCCGCGAATGGGTGGCCGTGGTGTATCACCGACGCCCCCATGACAGTCTGATCGATCCGCACGTGCCGGGGTTGCGGATGTCCCCGGCGCAGATGTTCGAGCACGGCATCGCCCGAGCCGGGTACATCGAGGCGCCTCGTGATCGCGATTTGGCCTACGAATTCCTCAAGACCGAGTTCCGGAAAGTCCAGCACTACGGGGTGGACCTCGGCGGCCGCCGCTACAACGGCGCGTCACTGAACCCGTACCGCAATATGACCAGCGCGCACAAGGGGAAAGCCAAGGGCCGCTGGGCCATTCACTACGACCCTGACGACATCACCCGCGCCTATTTCCGCGACCCGAAAACACGCGCGTGGCACCCCCTGATGTGGGAGCACGCACCATCGTTGGAGATGCCACTCAGCGAGGACGCGCTGCAGTTCGCCCGCAAGCTCGCCGCCTCGAAACATACCTACCCTGATGATCGGTTGGCGGTCGCTGATCTGTTGGAGCGGTGGAACCTCGGACTGGGTTCAACATTGGCCGAACGTCGGATGGCGTTGCGGCTCTCGCGTGAAGACGCCTTGTTAGACCAGGCCGACAGGCAGGACGAGGTCACCACCCTACCGTTGGTCGCCCGGGTACTGGCGACGGCGGATCCTTCCGCTGCCGAGGAGCCGGACACGGCGCTCGATGAACCCGATCCCGAGACCGGCGATGACGACGTCGAAGACGAACTCGATGGTTACACCACCAATGATTTCTACGCAGATGCATTGGAAGACGCATGACTGTGAATCAGGCAGCAGGACACCACGAGCCAGCGGCCGGCCTGGATAATCTCACGTTGGCCCGCAAAGAGGGGTGGCAGCGATTCGTCAACACGGCGGCCCGCATCCCGCCCGAGCGATTGACACGCGGTCAACTTGAGGCACTCAGCGAGAAGGCGTTCGCCGACTACAACCGGCAACGACGTGAGTGGCACGCCAATCTCGGCCCCATCAGGACACCACAGCTGGCGGACTTACACGAAGACTTGTGGGACATCGTCGACAGCAACGCCCAAGACGGCGACAAAGCCAAAGGAGCGGTGGCCATCGACGCCTTCCCCGGACTCGGGAAGACGACTTCAGTGCTGGATTTCGCCAAGAAGTTTCACCGTCGCGAAATCCAGGAGCAGGGAACGTTCACCAGCGGGGGCCATGAGCGATGGCCGGTCTGTCGAGTGGGGTTGACCGGCAACACCGGCATGGTCGAATTCAATAGGGCAATGCTCGCGTTCTATGCCCATCCAGGTGGATCTCGGGGAAAAGCAGCCGACTACGCCCACCGGGCGCTAGACAACGTATTGAGCTGCGAGACGAAGCTGCTCATAGTGGACGATCTGCACTTCCTGCGTTGGCGTAACACCGTCGGCGTGGAGATCAGCAACCATTTCAAATACATCGCCAACGAGTTTCCCGTCACCCTGGTCTTCGTCGGCGTGGGTCTGGCAGCTCGCGGGCTCTTCTCCGAAGGGAACTCTTACGAGGATGCTGTCATCGCTCAAACTGGCAGGCGAACAACACAACTCGATATGCGGCCATTCGCCATCGATACGGACGGCAATCGCCGCGAGTGGCGCCAACTCCTCCTGGCCTTGGAGCAGCGAATCGTACTGGTCGACCAACATCCCGGCATGCTCGCTGACGATCTCTCCGACTACCTCTTTGCACGTAGTACCGGACATATCGGGTCGTTAATGACGCTGATCAACCGCGGCTGTCAACGAGCAGTTCGTACCGGGGCTGAAGTCCTGTGCCGCGAGTTGATGGATCGCGTCAAGAACGACGCGGCCTCGGAGAAAGCCCGCCAAGAACTGGAGGTCGCCTTCGAGGCGCGACGACTGACGACACGGATCGGTAAGGCCGGATGAACACCGTGCGAACCCTGCCGATCCGCGTTGTCCCGGTCGAGGGGGAAGCGATGGACTCGTGGCTAGAAGCCGCCGCGCATCGTTCCCATTGCGCGTTTGGCGACTTATTGGACGCGGTCGGATTGAGCACATCGCACGAGCAGCGCATTCGGTCTTGGATCATCCAACTCTCCTCCACCGAGGCTGAGAAGATCAGCACGGCCACGGGCATCAGCAGTGAGCAGCTGAAGAGTATGACGCTATCTCAGTACTCAGGCGCAGCACTACGGATCAATAGTGACACCGGGACGCTGAACCGGGCTTTTCCGTGGAGCGCAGGGCACACATCTCGGTTCTGCCCAATGTGTTTGGAGGAGACCGATGGAAGGTGGCAATTGGCGTGGCGATTAGGCTGGACCTTCGTCTGCACCAGCCACAATTGCCTGCTTGCCGACGTCTGCATGAAGTGCGGTACTGCTCAACGGCGCCGGGCACACATCAACGATGTCATTCCACAGCCTGGTCGCTGCGGGCAACCCTCCGGGGTATCGACGGGTAGGAGTGCAGATCGGTGCCACGCGAACCTGATGACCACCTCTGTCACCACCTTCGACGCCAACCACCCTGCCATCCACGCGCAGCACGTCGTCAACAGGGTGATCCATTCCAAGACCAGCGATTTCGGTGTCTATGAGACAAGGCCGCAGCCCCGTATAGCTGTCCTAGCCGACATCCGAGCAATCGCCGGTCGTGCCCTGGCCTACGCCAGCCCGGACGAATTGAGGACGGCACTGCCGGCGGATCTAGCGGCAGCGCATAGAGACGCCATCACGAGTTCCACATTGCGGAGTCGTCGTGCCCAGCCAACTGTGCGTCCTGGACTCGCCGCGCCGGCCTGGTCTGCCACCGCCGCAGCAGGAGTGGTCATTGCGCTTCAGACGTTGGAAAAACCGGACGTGGCATCCGCCGGTGAACGACTGCGCTGGCTGGTGGCCTCATCCCGCGACCGCGGATACGCCGTCAGCGGAACCAGGCTCGGCTGGGGAAAACGAACCTCAATCGTACTCACAGGAGTCCAGCTCGCAGCCCTTGATCCGATGCTCAAGGTCAGCGACCAACTCCGCTATTGCATCGGCGCACCCATGCCAGCCGCGCCAGGGCGTGGAGGCGTGCCGGTGGAACGCCTGCCGGTCGTGTTGTGGGCGCAATGGTCGCTGCGGATGGCGATTCCGAACTGCCACCAGCGCTACTTGGCGCCGGCATTGTCGATAGCGTTGCTACTTGTCGGAAGCAGGATCAAGCTCAACGCCGCCGCCCAGTTGATCAGCAGCCCAACCAACGGGCAGGCAGTATCGCGGGTATTGCAGCTGCTTGAGAAGCACCCGCAGTGGAGCGACATTCGTTCTGCCCTTCTCCGGATGGCGACCTATCTGCGGGACCACGATGTCCCGATCGACTACGACCGACGTCGTCGGTTGGACTACGCAGAGCTACTGCCGGACGAGGACTGGGCACAAATCTGTCGAAACACCGCCACACCGGGAGCGAGGACGACACGCGCCAGAATCGCACGGTGTTACATGTTCGAGCGGATCAGCGGGCTCCCTGCGAGCATCGCACCGTGGGCCGTCAACGACGAAGGCTTCCGAACTCAGGTTGCAGACTTCCCCCAATATCTAACTCCTGAACTGGCTTGCGAGCTCGACTCAAATGCAAGTGCATTCCTTGCCGACCGCGGAATCGAAACCGAACCCCTGACGTGGCAGCCGCCAACGAGTTTCCTGGACGGCCTTGCGCTTCCAGGCCCCGATCCGAATTCGATCAGCATCGGGGAACTCCACGATGCAGTCAGCGCAGCGGGGAAGAAAAGACTCGGCACCGCCGCAGCCACGCTGGCTACGAGCCTGGACGTCGTGAGGCATCTTCTTGCGACACACCCTGTGCCGCGCGAGGCGCCGCGCTCGGAGATCCCGTGGCCGATGAACCATAACCGGGCCTACTCCAGGGTCAAGGCAGTGCTTCCGCGCGACGATTTCATCGAGCTCTACCACCACGAGCACATGTCCTTGGGTGCCATCGCGAAGGTCTTTGGTGTCAGCCGCCAGACGATCTCGCGCCTCGCCAGCGACTACCAAATCGTGCTGCGCGAGCGCCGCTTACCGCCGCTCGGTCGAGACTGGCTCTACGACCAGTACGTGAACCGCGGCCGTGCACTACCCGATATTGGCCGCGACGTCGGCATGAGCGGCGCCAATGTAGCGCGCTGGGCGAAAATACACGCGATACCGACGCGCGAGCGAGGGGCCCGCAGCCAGAGCGCCGCCATAGCCGCCCAGAGATTCGCGGCAACAGCACCAGCCTTGATCAGACCAGCACTAACCGGAATCCGGGGATGGGAACGCCTCCAACGATTCGCGGCAGCGAGTACCTACGTCAACCTGAGCGTCGCCGCAGAAAACCTGGGCATGGCTACCTCCACACTGACCAACCAAATCAACCGGATCGAACGCGAACTCGGCGTGAGCCTGCTGATCCGCGCTTGGCATGAACGCCCAATGCAGCTAACCGATGACGGTGAACGCGTGGTGAGAGCGATTCAGGATCATGAGAAGTCACTGGAAATACCAAATCCGCCTCGATTGCCTGCGGACTACAGATGAACGTGAGGAGCATCGCCCGAGCGGGGTAGAACACGAAGGCAAATGCAGATGCGGCTGTCGACAGAGTCCCACCGCTCCGAACTGGAGGCTTCTCATGACGCCATGTCCAGCGGTGTGCGGGGTGTGCGTAGCCCTTCTTGCCCAGAACTGGTGTTGATGCTGACAGACTTGTCGGGCCGGGGCGGGTACGCGTCAGACCCCGAGCACCGGCCGGGACTGCAGGTAAAGGAGCACACCAGGTGGCGTTGAAGAAGTCGGACCTCTACTCATCGCTGTGGGCAAGTTGCGATCAGCTTCGCGGCGGCATGGACGCCAGCCAGTACAAGGACTACATCCTGACGCTGCTGTTCGTGAAGTACGTCTCCGACAAAGCCAAGACCGACCCGAACAGCCTCATCGAAGTGCCCAAAGGCGGCTCGTTCGACGCCATGCTCGCCGCCAAAGGCGACAAGGAAATCGGAGACCGCTTCAACAAGATCATCGCCAAACTGGCCGAAGCCAACGACCTGCGCAACGTCATCGACCAGGCCGACTTCAACGACGAGGAGAAACTCGGCAAGGGCAAGGAGATGCAGGACCGCCTCTCCAAACTCGTCACCATCTTCAATGACCTAGATTTTCGCGGCTCACGCGCCGAGGGCGACGACCTGCTCGGTGACGCCTACGAATACCTGATGCGCCACTTCGCCACCGAATCCGGCAAGAGCAAGGGCCAGTTCTACACCCCGGCCGAGGTCTCCCGCATCCTCGCCAAAGTCGTCGGCATCGGACCGAAAACCCGACAGGACCAGACCGTCTACGACCCCGCGTGTGGGTCCGGTTCGCTGCTGCTCAAGGCGGCCGCCGAAGCCCCGCGCGGCATGACGATCTACGGCCAGGAAAAGGACAACGCCACCTGGGCGCTGTCCAAGATGAACATGATCCTGCACGGAAACGAGATCGCCGACATCGCCAAGGGCGACTCCATTACCAGCCCACAGTTCACCAAGGGCGACCATCTGCGGACCTTCGACTACATCGTCATGAACCCGCCGTTTTCGGTGAAGTCATGGAACAACGGCCTCGAAAACGACTACGGCCGCTTCGAATATGGCCGACCACCGGAGAGGAACGGCGACTACGCCTTCCTGCTCCACGCCCTCACCTCACTCAAGAGCACCGGCAAAGCAGCGATCATCCTGCCGCACGGCGTCTTGTTCCGCGGCCACGCCGAGGCCACCATCCGCACCCGCCTGCTCAAACAAGGCTTCATCAAGGGGGTCATCGGCCTGCCGGCCAACCTGTTCTACGGCACCGGCATCCCGGCCTGCGTGGTGATCCTCGACAAAGAGAACGCCCAGGCACGCACCGGCGTCTTCATGATCGACGCCTCCAAGGGCTTCATGAAAGACGGCAACAAGAACCGGCTGCGCAGCCAGGACATCCACAAGATCGTCGACGCTTTCACCAAGCAGATCGAGATCGAACGCTATTCGCGCTTGGTGCCGATGAGCGAGATTGCCGACCCGAAGAACGATTACAACCTCAATATCCCGCGCTACATCGACGCTAGCGAACCCGAGGACCTGCAAGACCTGTCCGCCCACCTGCACGGAGGCATCCCCGACCGCGACCTCGACGCGCTCCAGCCTTACTGGGATGCCTTCCCGCAGCTGCGCAGCCAGATCTTCACCCCGAATCGCCCCGGTTACAGCGACCTGGCCATCGACGTCAGCGCCGTACAGCAGGCCATCTTCGACGCACCCGGCTTCCACAAGCTGCACGCCGAAGCCACCGGCATCGTCGAGGACTGGTTCACTGCGCACCGCGACACCCTGGCCGGGATCACCGCCGACACCAGACCGAACGAGCTCATCGCCACCATCAGCGAGGACCTGCTCGCCCGCTTTAAACCGGTACCGCTGCTCGACGAGTACGACATCTACGAACAGCTCATGACCTACTGGCACGACACCATGCACGACGACGTCTACCTGATCATGGCCGACGGCTGGCAGGGAGCCGCCAAGCCGCGCAAGACCATTGACGACAAGGAACGCAAGCTCACCGAAACCCCCGACCTGGTGGTCGGCTCCGGACGCGGCGCCACCAAGTACAAGATGGACCTCATCCCGCCATCAGTGATGGTCTCAACCTATTACTACGACACGGCCACGGAGATCGACAACCTGACAGCGGCCGCGGAAGAAGCGACACGTGCGGTCGAGGAATACATCGAGGAACACGCCGTCGAGGACGGTCTCGTCGCCGAAGCGATGGACGACGACAAGATCACCAAAGCCCTTGCCGCGGCACGCCTGCGAGAAGCAAAGAAGCATCGAGGTGATCCCGCTGAGATCAAGGCGCTGCAGCAACTGATCAAGCTGTACGACGCCGAGAGCAAAGCAAAGAAGTCAGTCAAGGAGCTTCAGGCCGCACTCGATGAGACAGTACTCAGCGAATACGGAAATCTCACCGAGGACGACGTCAAGACACTCGTGCTCGATGACAAGTGGCATTCGACGGTCCTGCGCCGTGTCGAAGGTGAGGCCGAGAAATGCACAATCGACCTTGTTGCGCGCATCCAGCAACTCGGAGAACGATACGCCGATACTGTCTCAAGCCTGGATGCCCAGCTGGAGAAGCTTGAAGCAACGATGGTGGATCACCTGGCTGCTATGGGAGTAGAGCCATGATGTGGCCAACAGACTGGCACGAATATGAGTTGGGCGAGCTTTTAAGCTTGTCTAATGGAATCAACGCGGACAGGACCGCCTACGGGCGTGGTACCCCGTTCATCAACGTGTTAGAGGTGATCACGAACGAGTCATTAACTGTCAGCGATATTCCCGGGCGAGTCACGGTGCCGACTCAGGTTCTCGCTCGGTACCGCGTCAACCGCGCCGACGTTCTCTTCAATCGCACCTCCGAGACCCAAGAGGAAGTTGGGCTTGCTGCGGTATATCTGGATGAAGAGCCAGTTGTGTTTGGCGGTTTTGTGTTTCGTGGTCGGCCGACGACAACCCACATCGAAATCGCCTACTCGAAGTATGCGCTGCGGGCGACAAACGTGCGCAACCAGATCACCGCACGCGGTCAAGGGGGAATCCGAGCAAACATCGGGCAGCGAGATCTAAAGTCTGTTGTTATCCGTCTGCCAGGAAAGCCTGAGCAGCGGGCGATTGGCCGTGCGCTTGATGACGCTGAACAATTGATCGCCACCCTCGAACGCCTCATCACCAAGAAGCAAGCGATCAAGCAGGGCATGATGCAGCAGCTCCTGACCGGCCGTACCCGCCTGCCAGGGTTCACCGCAGAATGGAGGAGTACGACTATTGGGTCGGTCGCTGACCAGCACCGTCGCACTATCGACCCGCGTAAGGAACGCGACCGCCGTTTTCAGCACTTCAGTCTGCCGGCGTTTGACGATGGTGAAGTGCCGGTCAACGAGTCTGGCGCGGCGATCGATAGCGTGAAGTTTCTGGTGCCATCGAAATCGGTGCTGGTTTCAAAGCTGAATCCGCGGATTCCGCGTATCTGGGCACCGAAGGAAGTCGGAGCCCATGCAATCGCGTCGACAGAGTTCGTCGTGATGACGCCTACCGACGGTATTGACCGTTCGTTCTTGAAGTGGCTCATGAAGTCTGATGCAGTTACCTCACGCATGAAGCTTCTCGCTACAGGCACGACAGGTAGCCACGCGCGAATCCATCCGCGACAGATTGCGGTACTTGAGGTCGAGATTCCCAGCGAGGCAGAGCAAATCGCGATCGCAACTGCTCTGGATGATGTAGACCGTGAGATCGGACTCATCGGCGACCGACTTGTCAAGGCACGCTCTATCAAGACTGGCATGATGCAGCAGCTCCTGACCGGCCGGACCCGGCTACCTGTGGAGGTCGCCTCATGAGTGACGTCGGCGAAGTCGAACGTATAGCCCAGAACCGCGTGGTGGCACTGTTTCGCGACCAGCTGGGATACGAGCACCTGGGCAACTGGGCGCACCGCGAGGGCAACTCGAACGTCGAGACCGAACTACTGGTGCGAAATCTCAAGTCCCGCGGCTACGACGACAACCTCATCACCCGTGCGCTCGACCAGCTCGGCAAAGCCGCCGCGGTCGGCGCCGGCCACAGTCTCTACGAGGCGAACCGCGACGTCTACGGGTTGTTGCGCTATGGCGTGAAGATCAAGCCTGGCGTCGGTGAGCAGACTGAGACCGTCTGGTTGATCGATTGGAAGAACCCTGACGCGAACCACTTCGGCGTTGCCGAGGAGGTCGCCGTTGCGGGCCAGCACGGTAAGCGTCCTGATCTGGTGCTCTACGTCAACGGTCTTGCCCTGGCCACACTGGAGTTGAAGCGTTCTAAAGTCGCTGTCTCGGAGGGTATTCGGCAGACCATCGGCAATCAGAGGCGCGAATTCATCCGGTCGTTCTTCTCCACGGTGCAGTTTGTGTTCGCCGGCAACGACGTCGAGGGGTTGCGTTACGGCCTTATTGACACACCGGAGAAGTACTGGCTGGAGTGGAAAGAACCCTCCGGCGTCGCTGACCCGCTGGACCGGGGATTGCTGCAGATGTGCAGCAAGGTGCGGCTGCTGGAACTGGTCCACGACTTCATCGTGTTCGATGCGGGTGTCAAGAAGGGTCCGCGGCACAACCAGTACTTCGGTGTGAAGGCTGCCCAGGATCGGATCGCCCGTCGGGAGGGGGGCATCATCTGGCACACCCAGGGCTCGGGCAAAAGCTTGACGATGGTGTGGCTGGCGAAGTGGCTTCGGGAGCACCAACCCGACGCCCGGGTACTCCTGATCACCGACCGCACCGAACTCGACGAACAGATCGAGACGGTGTTCAACGGTGTCAACGAGCAGATCTACCGCACCGCCAGTGGTGCGGACCTGATCAGCACCCTCAACACCAGCACGGAGTGGTTGATCTGCTCGCTGGTGCACAAGTTCCGAGCCGCCGACAACGACTCCGAGGATGATGAGGCGACCGTGGAGTTCATCGAGGAACTCCACGCGACTGTCCCGAAGGACTTCAAGGCCAAGGGCAACATCTTCGTCTTCGTCGACGAAGCGCATCGAACGCAGTCCGGCACCATGCACGCGGCGATGAAAGCGCTGCTGCCCGAGGCGATGTTCATCGGCTTCACCGGCACACCGCTGCTCAAGGCCGACAAGGCCACCAGCATCGAGACCTTCGGCTCGTTCATCCACACCTACAAGTTCGACGAAGCCGTTGCCGACGGTGTAGTCGTGGACCTGCAGTACGAAGCCCGCAACATCGACCAGCACCTCGACTCGCCCCAAGCGGTGGACGAGTGGTTCGACGCGAACACCCAGAACATGACCGATCTATCGAAGGCGGAACTCAAGAAGCGCTGGGGCACCATGCAGAAAGTGCTAACCAGCAAGTCCCGCGCGGAGAAGATCGTCGCCGACATCCTCAAAGACATGGCCATCAAACCCCGACTGGCCGACGGCCGCGGCAACGCCATGCTCGTCGGATCATCGATCTACCAGGCCTGCAAGTTCTACGACCTGTTCATCGATGCAGGCTTCAACGGCAAGTGCGCCATCGTCACCAGCTACACCCCCAACGCCAGCGACATCGCCAAAGAGGACGCCGGTGCGGGCAAAACCGAGAAGGTCCGCCAGTACGAGACATACCGCAGGATGCTCGCCGACTACTTCGACGAACCCGCCGACAAGGCGATCACACGGGTCGAAGAATTCGAGCGAGACGTCAAACGCCAATTCGTCGAGAACCCCGGTCAGATGCGGCTCTTGATCGTCGTGGACAAACTCCTGACCGGCTTCGACGCGCCCAGCGCCACCTACCTCTACATCGACAAGAAAATGCAAGACCACGGCCTGTTCCAGGCGATCTGCCGGGTCAACCGCCTCGACGGCGATGACAAGGACTACGGCTACATCGTCGACTACCAGGACCTGTTCAACTCACTGGAATCCGCCGTCACCGACTACACCTCCGGTGCGCTCGACGGCTACGACAAGACCGACATCGACGGCCTGCTCACCGACCGCGTGGAGAAGGGACGCGAAGACCTCGACGAAGCCCTGGAAACCATCCGCGCCCTCATCGAACCCGTCTCGCTACCGAAGAACACGCTGCAGTATCAGCAGTACTTCTGCGCCGCCGAGCAAGGCAACGCGGCGCAGCTCAAAGCCAACGAACCCAAACGAGTAGCCCTGTACAAGGCGATCGCGGCGGTCACCCGGGCCTACGCCAACATCGCCAACGACATGGCCGCCGCCGGCTACACCGACGCCGAGACAGATGCGATCAAGGCGGAGATCGCGCTCTACGTCGATATTCGATCCGAAGTGAAACTCGGGGCTGGGGAGAACGTTGACTTCAAGCAGTACGAAGCCGGCATGCGGTTCCTGCTCGACACCTACATCCAGGCCGGCGCCTCCGAAGTGGTGTCGAATTTTGAAGACACGGGCTTGATCGACCTGATCGTCAACCTCGGAGCAGGAGCCATCGACCAACTCCCGGCCGGGATCAAGAACGACGCCGAGGCGGTCGCCGAGACGATCACGAACAACATGCGCAAGGTGATCATCGACGAGTACGCGATGAACCCGAAGTATTACGACACGATGAGCGAACTGCTCGACGCCATCATCGAACAACGCCGTCAGCAGGCCATCGACTATCAGGAATACCTTGCGAAGCTGCTCGACGCCGCCAAGAAGCTCGGCGCCAAGCAATCAGACACCGTCTACCCGGCCTGGGCCGACAACGGCGCACGCCGCGCGCTGATCGACTTTGGTTGGGTTGACCCAGCGATGCCGATCCAGGTTGACACCGCGATCCTGACCAGCAAGCCGCACGACTGGGTCGGCAACACCATGAAGGAGAAGGTCGTCAGAAGGGCGATCGGCAAGGTGTTGCCGGACGAATTCGACCGACTGGATGAACTGTTCGATCTGGTGAAGGCCCGCGATGAATACCGCTAACGCCTATCTCAGCGTCCGAGGCATCGACATTGACGTCGTCTACAAGGACATCAAGAACCTGCATATCGGTGTCTACCCGCCGATGGGCCGGGTACGTGTCGCAGCCCCGCTACGGCTCGATGACGACCAAGTGCGTCTCGCTGTCGTCCAGCGGCTGCAGTGGATCAAGCGCCAACGCGCACAGATCAGTGCGGCCGATCGACAGTCTGAGCGCGAGATGATCACCGGGGAATCCCACTACGTCTGGGGTGTACGCCGCAGACTCAAAGTCGTCGAGCGGCCAGGTCGTGCCCACGTGGAGGTCGATGGCGATCGACTGATCCTGTATGTGCCGTCTGACCGTAGCGTCGAGCAGCGCCGTACTGTGCTCGACACCTGGTACCGCACGCAGTTGCGCGAAGCGATCCCCGGTTTGATCTCGACCTGGGAGTCAAAGCTCGACACACAAGTACCGGACTGGATTATCCGTCGCATGCGTACCAAATGGGGAACCTGCAACCGCGAAACCCGACGGCTGACGTTCAATGTCGAACTCGCCAAGAAGCATCCAGATTGCCTGGAGTACATCGTCGTCCACGAAATGATGCACTACTTCGAACGCAACCACGGGGAACGATTCACCAAGCTCATGGACGATGCGATGCCTGACTGGCGACGGCGGCGTGAACTGCTCAACGACGCACCGCTAGCTGATGAAACGTGGCGACGGTAGTGGAGTGAGCGAGATCCCGTCTTCCCGACATAGTTGGTCGTTATCGGCGTGACTGACCCGGTGGACCTGATGGCGGTCATGGGTGCGACGAGGCCGCGCGCGACACGCCCAACCAGTCAGCAAATGCGTCGGAACTTGTCCCCAACAAATTACACTTGTGGAATTCGCTGGTCACAGCGCTGAGCTGCGCGTTTTCTGCACTATCCCCTGTTGTCCAGAGGTAGTGGCCCGAAGTATCCACAGTGTGACCTGGCTGTGACGGATTCGCGACGGCCGATGGCGTCGACACCCCCGTTTATGATCAAGAGGTCCAGACCAGCCGGTTTGGACCGGAGTTCTGGTCTGGAACCTCTTGGCTGCTTCGCACGCAGGCCTCGACGGTAACACCGGCGTATGCCGGGGGCGGCAGTAACCCTCCGATCACCCGACCTTGAGCTTCGCCCTGCACGGGAAACCCGTGCCCAACCAGTGCCAGGAGCACAACGTGGCGAAGAATCAGTTAGCGAATAGCCGGCATGTCGTTTCGAATCCGAAAGGCGGGTGGGACGTCAAGAAGCCCGGGGCGGGTCGCTCTAGCGCCCACGCCGATACCCAGAAGCAAGCGACGCAACGTGCGACGGAAATCGTGCGTAACAGCGGTGGCGGCGAAGTTCGAATCCATGGCCGGGATGGCAAGATTCGTGACTCCAATACTGTCGCGCCCGGCAACGACCCGTTCCCGCCGAAGGGCTGAACCGTGGCAAATCCGAGGATTAGCCTAGGCGGCTTCGTTGAGTTCGCCTCATCGATGTCGAGCGGCCGAATTACGGCTGTGCACAACGTCATTGCCAACGAGTTCGGTAGCTACGATCCCAGCCGCGACTTCTATCGTCAGTTCCGCGTAGCCATTACAGATGGCGTCGCTTACGGCGATGATGAGTTGCGGGTGGCCCGTGCGGCCGACGAATGCACCCCGAGACGCCGGCCCCACTACGCAGCGCTCGCCACCGGGTGGAACCGCTGGCGGCGCGGCAAGACGTTGGAGGGGTTCTCCGAGCCGTCGCTCTGGCACGACAGCGGCCTCGATGTCCGAGTGTCGCCGCAGTTCATCTTCCATGCGAAGCGCGAAACGTTCTTGGTATGGCCATATTTCAAGGACGTCGAACTGTCTCGCGACGGAATCCAGGCGGCAATCCGGCTGATGGAGCTCACTCATCCCGAGGTGGACGCTGATCCCGCCGTACTCGATGTACGGCGCGGCAAGCTATATCAGGCACCAAAGCGACCACGACGCAAGGGATTCGATGCCTGGTTGTCCGGTGAAGCTGCCGCGTTCTTAGCTATGGCCGTCTCGATCAGAAACGTTGCTTGATTCCCCGTGCGGTGCGGGACAGAACCTACCCGCACCGCACGGGATTCGGTGGCGAGCACCCGGCTGTCACCTGGTGCCGATGAAAGTCCCCATGAGGAACTGCCCGTTGGCGGATGATCGTCTGACGCTGCTGCGGGTCTCTTGTGTCCGACTACCCTTTGACATGCCAGGAGCGACGAGGGCAGGCGCGGCATCGTGGGTGTCAGGAAGGCACGTCGTTGTCTAACACGCTGTCCGCGTCCTCGGCGGTCGCCTGGGCCTCTGCGAGCTTGACATGCCATTCCGCACGGGCGAGGAGCTCATCGAACGTTACGATCTCCGGTTCGTGGAGATTGCGCCGGAACAGTTCAAAACTGTGCACCTTGTCGTCGATCGGGCCGCCGCCCTGACCGAGCAGCTGGCTCAGTGATCCAACGATCAGGAAGGACCGGGGTCGCACGATGAAGGTTCCGGTGCCCGTCCGTGACCCATCTTCGGCACGTTCCTCGATATAGTCCCCAAGGTCGCGCACCGCCATCCGCACTGTCTGCTGGGCCTGCACCACCGCTCCGGCCAGCTCGTTTGAGGGGCGCCACGCTCCAGACCGGTACTGCTCAGCAAGGAGCTCCGTTCGGTGGTGCTTGATCTCGGCGAAGGCCAGTGACCTTACGAGCCCGTTCGTGCGCAGCAGGGCGTCCACTCGCTTGCCTACGGTCTGGATGTCGCTGCCGACGACAACCTTCTCTAGTTTGTCTTTATCCCAGGAGGTCAGAAGCTGTCCGCCGAGACCGACGCCGAGGACCCACGGGTTCAGCTCCAGAAGCTGCTGCCACGCGTGTTCGGGCCCACCAGCCAATTCTTTCTCGGCGTCGAACGCGGCGTCGTCCGTCAGCCACGTACGCATGGTCTCCACAACATTGCGACGATGCTGTAACGCAATAACGTCGCGTGCATCAGCGTCGCTCTGGATAAGCGCGCGGAACCGCTCGGGGTCCTGGGCGTACGCGCGGCCCATCGCATCCGGGGCGGAGAAGAAGTCGCGCAGCAACTGATCGTCGATGATGACTGTGTTTTCTCCGTCGACAGGGATCGAGTCCAGCGCCTTGATGAGATCGATCAGCCTGGCCGATTGGTCGCGGTCGAGTTCGAGGACTGGTTCTAGCTTGGTCAGATCCCCTGAGGTCGGCACCTTCTGGATCCGAATCTTGCGCACCGTGCCCGCCGATCGTGCGACGTTAAGTTCGATCTGCTTGCGTCCGCGAGGAGTTGTGGAGACCACGGTCTTTGTCCATTCCCATTCATCGTCGTCCTCGGTTGAAACCTCGTCGAACACCTTGCGGACGAATCGCGCCTTCTGACCGGCGTCCTGGCCGAACGCCATGCTGAAGCTTCGGCTGGCGTAGATACGTGTCGTCAGCCGCCCAGTGGCCCACGTGACCTCGTTAGGCTCGGGTGGCATCCCAAACGTGAATGGCATTCGCCTCCTGTATGCCCCGCGGTTCGGCACCGCAGACAGCTTGCTCAACCTGCTCCCGACCCTACTGGTCCGGGCAGACAGAAGAGGTGAACGCCGATGCACAGCTTGCTGACCGCTCAGCTGCCTAGTGGTCCGGGTGGAGCAGTTGGATGGAGCTCCGGGCCGGCCTCTCCGTGGGCGAACGCTGCGGATAGCGATATGGCAACGACTAACTGGAATTTGGGCGATGGTGTCGCACTACGCGCCTTGTCTGCCGTATTGGCAGTCACGTGACGAAACAGATGGACCAGTCGGCCCCACCACCTCGCCAGGGCCTACTTCGACCAAGTCCCCATCGGCGGCGAGCCCGAAGAAATGACACGCTTTTGAGACAAAGCCGGATGACACAACGTGAGACCACTTGCATTGCTGCAGGCCAGCGTGCCGACATATGACACGCAGCGTGAGAACCTACACTGGCGCTTCTTGCCCTGGGCGATGCTGTGCTTGGTGCAACTCGGGCTGGCCCACAGCAGGTCGGTGTTGGGGAAGTAGCGGGGGTCGATCTGCGACAGGTCGGCCTGGATGTGGTCGGCGTC
>Ga0172382_10002257_pt1 | contig 32678 bp, 26 predicted proteins | sample Leawel138RmetaG_FD_122245 | JGI IMG/M metagenome (GOLD analysis project Ga0172382, IMG submission 122245) | Leachate microbial communities from a municipal landfill in Southern Ontario, Canada - Leachate well 138R metaG | ecosystem: Engineered > Solid waste > Landfill > Unclassified | place...
GCGCGCAAGCTGGCCGAAGAGAATGGCATCGATCCGAACAGCCTCCGCGGCACCGGCAAGGATGGTCGCGTAACCAAGGAAGACGTGGTCGCTGCCGTCGAAGCCAAGAAATCCGCTCCGGCCGCTGCCGCCAAGCCCGCTGCTCCGGCTGCCGCCGCGCCGATCTTCGCTGCCGGGGATCGCGTTGAGAAGCGTGTGCCGATGACGCGCCTGCGTGCCAAGGTTGCTGAGCGCCTGGTCGAAGCCCAATCGTCGATGGCTATGCTGACCACGTTCAACGAAGTCAACATGAAGCCGATCATGGAGCTGCGCGCCAAGTACAAGGACCTGTTCGAGAAGACCCACAACGGCGTTCGCCTGGGTTTCATGTCCTTCTTCGTCAAGGCAGCGGTGGAGGCACTCAAGCGTCAGCCCGGCGTCAATGCCTCGATCGATGGCAACGACATCGTCTACCACGGCTACCAGGACATCGGTGTTGCCGTCTCCAGCGATCGTGGCCTGGTGGTCCCGGTCCTGCGCAACGCTGAGCACATGACGCTGGCCGAGATCGAAGGTGGCATCAACAACTTCGGCAAGAAGGCCAAGGCCGGCAAGCTGACCATCGAAGAAATGACAGGCGGTACCTTCACCATTTCCAACGGTGGTGTGTTCGGTTCGCTGCTTTCCACGCCGATTGTCAACCCGCCGCAAACCGCTATTCTCGGTATGCACAAGATCCAGGAACGCCCGATGGCCGTTAATGGTCAGGTGGTTATCCTGCCGATGATGTACCTGGCGCTGTCCTACGATCACCGCCTGATCGATGGTAAGGAAGCAGTTACCTTCCTGGTCACCATGAAGGACCTGCTGGAAGATCCGGCTCGCCTGCTGCTGGATATCTGACAAAACAGCTACAAGCGACAAGCGGCACGCTGCTCGAAGGAGGAGCCCCGCTTGTGGCTTGTGGCTCGTTGCCTGCTGCTTAGAAAGAGGATTCGTAATGAGCCAGAAGTTCGACGTCGTCGTCATCGGGGCTGGCCCCGGTGGCTATGTGGCCGCTATCAAGGCCGCACAGCTGGGATTGAAAACCGCCTGTATCGAGAAGTATCAGGGCAAGGATGGCAAAACTGCGCTGGGCGGAACCTGCCTGAACGTCGGTTGCATCCCTTCCAAGGCGCTGCTGGACAGCTCGTACAAGTACCATGAGGCTCACGAGAGCTTCAAAGTCCACGGCATCAGCACCGGTGAAGTGGCGATGGATGTGCCGACGATGATCGCGCGCAAGGATCAGATCGTCAAAAACCTCACCGGCGGCGTTTCTGCGCTGATGAAAGCCAATGGCGTTACTGTCTTCGAAGGTCACGGCAAACTGCTGGCCGGCAAGCAGGTCGAGGTGACCGGTCTGGATGGCAACGTCCAGACCCTGGGGGCCGAGAACGTCATTCTGGCGTCCGGTTCCACTCCGGTGAACATTCCGCCGGCCCCGGTCGACCAGAAGGTTATCGTCGATTCCACCGGCGCCCTGGATTTCCAGAGCGTGCCGAAGAAGCTGGGCGTGATCGGCGCTGGCGTTATCGGTCTGGAGCTGGGTTCGGTATGGGCGCGTCTGGGCGCCGAAGTGACCGTAATCGAGGCGATGGACAAGTTCCTGCCGGCCGCCGACGAGCAGATTGCCAAGGAAGCCTTCAAGGTCCTGACCAAGCAGGGTCTGAAGATTCTGCTGGGTGCGCGTTTGACCGGTTCGCAGGTGTCTGGTGATCAGGTGACCGTCAGCTTCACCAGCGCCGAAGGCGAGCAGCAGATGACGTTCGACAAGCTCATCGTTGCTGTTGGTCGTCGCCCGGTCACTACCGATCTGTTGGCTGCCGATGCCGGCGTCGACATGGACGAGCGTGGCTTCATCTTCGTCAACGACCAGTGCGCCACCAGCGTTCCGGGCGTCTATGCGATCGGTGACGTAGTACGCGGCGCAATGTTGGCGCACAAAGCGTCCGAAGAGGGCGTGATGGTTGCCGAGCGCATCGCCGGTCACAAGACCCAGATGAACTACGACCTGATTCCGTCGGTTATCTACACCCATCCGGAAATCGCCTGGGTCGGCAAGAGCGAGCAAGCTCTGAAGGCCGAAGGCGTCGAAGTGAACGTGGGTGTGTTCCCGTTTGCGGCCAGCGGTCGTGCGATGGCGGCCAACGACACTGCAGGTCTGGTCAAGGTCATCGCCGATGCCAAGACCGATCGCGTGCTCGGCGTTCATGTAATGGGTCCGAGTGCTGCCGAACTGGTCCAGCAGGGCGCCATCGGCATGGAATTCGGTACTAGTGCCGAAGACCTGGGCATGATGGTGTTCTCGCACCCGACGATGTCCGAAGCGCTGCATGAAGCGGCACTGGCGGTCAATGGCCACGCCATCCACATCGCCAATCGCAAAAAGCGCTAATCGCTAAACGCTTTTTTGTGAAAAAAAAGCCCGGCCTGTTCCTAGGAACACGCCGGGCTTTTCTTTGACTAAAGTAGAATGCTTTTCGGTCAATACAGGTTCCTGAAAGGTATCTCGAATAGTTTTCAGGAACTTGCGTTGGAGGGGGCAGGGTGCGTCAGGGGCCCTGCTTGAATGCAGTACCTAAAAACAACGGTAAGAAGCATGAATCTTCACGAGTACCAAGGTAAGCAGCTGTTCGCTGAATATGGTCTACCGGTTTCCAAGGGCTATGCGGTCGACAGCCCGAAAGAAGCTGCCGAGGCCTGCGACAAGATCGGTGGCACCGAGTGGGTGGTCAAAGCACAGGTCCATGCCGGCGGTCGCGGCAAGGCGGGCGGCGTCAAGCTGGTTCGCAGCAAGGACGAAGCCCGAGCCTTCGCCCAGCAATGGCTCGACAAGCGACTGGTAACCTACCAGACCGACGCCAACGGGCAGCCGGTCAGCAAGATCCTCGTCGAAGCCTGCACCGATATCGACAAGGAGCTCTACCTGGGCGCGGTCGTCGATCGTGCCAGCCGGCGCATCGTGTTCATGGCGTCCACCGAAGGCGGTGTGGATATCGAGAAGGTCGCGCATGACACCCCGGAAAAGATTCTCAAGGCGACCATCGATCCGCTGGTAGGCGCGCAGCCGTTCCAGGCGCGTGAACTGGCGTTCCAGCTGGGGCTGAAAGGCGATCAGGTCAAACAGTTCGTGCACATATTCGTCGGCCTGGCGCAGCTGTTCAAGGATTACGACCTCGCGCTGCTGGAAGTGAATCCGCTGGTGATCAAGAAGGACGGCAACCTGCATTGCCTGGACGCCAAGATCAACATCGACAGCAACGCTATCTATCGCCAGCCGAAGCTGCGCGACATGGCCGACCCGTCGCAGGATGACCCGCGCGAGGCGCATGCGGCCAAGTGGGAGCTCAACTACGTCGCTCTGGACGGCAACATCGGTTGCATGGTCAACGGTGCGGGACTGGCGATGGGCACCATGGATATCGTTAACCTGCACGGCGGCAAGCCGGCCAACTTCCTCGATGTCGGCGGTGGTGCCACTGAGGAGCGCGTCACCGAGGCCTTCAAGATCATCCTCTCCGACAGCAACGTCGCCGCGGTGCTGGTGAACATCTTCGGTGGCATCGTGCGTTGCGACATGATCGCCGAGGGCATCATTGGAGCAGTGCGCGAAGTAGGGGTGCAGGTACCGGTAGTGGTGCGGTTGGAGGGCAATAATGCCGACCTGGGCGCCAAGATGCTGAGCGAAAGCGGGCTGAACATCATCGGTGCGCAGAGCCTGACCGATGCGGCCATTCAGGTTGTCAAAGCCGCGGAGGGCAAGTAATGAGCGTGCTGATCAACAAGAACACCAAAGTCATCTGCCAGGGTTTTACCGGCTCGCAGGGTACCTTCCACTCCGAGCAGGCGATTGCCTATGGCACGCAGATGGTCGGCGGCGTAACGCCGGGCAAAGGCGGCACGCTGCATCTCGGCCTGCCGGTGTTCAATACCGTCAAGGAAGCGGTAGAAGCGACGGGTGCCGATGCCTCGGTGATCTACGTGCCGGCGCCGTTCTGCAAGGATTCGATCCTCGAGGCTGCTTTCGGCGGTATCAAGCTGATCGTCTGCATCACCGAGGGCATTCCGACGCTGGACATGCTCGAAGTGAAGATCAAGTGCGATGAACTGGGCGTGCGCCTGATCGGGCCGAACTGCCCGGGCGTTATCACTCCCGGCGAGTGCAAGATCGGTATCCAGCCCGGGCATATCCACCAGCCGGGCAAGGTCGGCATCGTTTCCCGTTCCGGCACGCTGACCTATGAAGCGGTCAAGCAGACGACGGACGCCGGTTTCGGCCAGTCCACCTGCGTCGGTATCGGTGGCGACCCGATCCCGGGTTCGACGTTCATCGATATCCTGACCCTGTTCCAGAACGATCCGCAGACCGAAGCCATCGTCATGATCGGCGAGATCGGTGGTTCGGCCGAAGAAGAGGCCGCCGCGTTCATCAAGGCCAACGTCACCAAACCGGTGGTGTCCTACATCGCGGGCGTCACCGCGCCGGCGGGCAAGCGTATGGGCCACGCGGGTGCGATCATTTCCGGCGGCAAGGGTACGGCGGATGAGAAGTTCGCTGCCCTGCAGGACGCCGGTGTGAAGACCGTGCGCTCGCTGGCAGACATCGGCAAAGCGCTTGCCGAGGTCACCGGTTGGAGCATGAAGGGCGCCTGATCGCTCTGTTGTTTGTCGAAGGCCACCCCAGCGGGTGGCCTTTGCGTTTTCTGCGCCTGAGCCGACGGTTTGCCTCGGCATACATGGCAGGACAATGGCATCATTGCCGCCCTCAGCGTCGTCTGCTGTCTTCACGAGAGATGCCGGCACGCAACAATGGACCGACCCAATCAGGCCGAGATCCCGATTTCCAAACTCACGGAGACTTCCCCAATCCACTTCCGCCGTTGCGATCAGAATGCCGGTGCCTCTTCAGGCCCTGGCGGCATTGCTGTTCTCGATGGCCACATCCTTTCCGGTAGTTGTTTCGCATGAATCGTTTGAAAGGCTTCGATCTGCTGGCCCTTGGCTTCATGACCTTCGCGCTGTTCCTTGGCGCCGGCAATATCATCTTCCCTCCCAGCGCTGGCATGGCCGCTGGTGAGTTCATCTGGCAGGCGGCGCTGGGCTTCCTGTTCACCGGGGTAGGGCTACCGCTGTTGACGGTTGTCGCACTCGCTCGCGTGGGCGGCGGCATGGACCGGCTCACCGCGCCGCTCGGCCGGGTCGCCGGTACGTTGCTGGCGATCGCGGTGTACCTGGCGATCGGTCCGCTGTTCGCCACCCCGCGCACGGCTGTGGTCTCGTTCGAGATGGGCATCGCGCCGTTCACCGGCAATACGGCGGCACCGCTGCTGGTCTACACCGCGCTGTTCTTCACTGCTGTGCTGTTCCTGGTACTAAACCCCGGGCGTCTGGTCGACAGTGTCGGCAAGATCATCACGCCGGTGCTGCTGGCGACACTGCTGGTGCTCGGTGGGGCTGCGCTGTTTCTGCCGGCAGGCGAAATCGGCAGCGCCGCCGAGAGCTATCGTGCCAGCCCGATGATCAAGGGATTTCTCGAAGGTTACCTGACGATGGACACGCTTGGCGCGCTGGTCTTCGGTATCGTCATTGCCACCGCGATCCGCGACAAGGGCGTGAGCGACGCAACGCTGGTGACTCGTTACTCGATGACGGCCGGCGTGATTGCAGCGATCGGTCTGTCGCTGGTCTACCTGTCGCTGTTCTACCTCGGGGCTACCAGCCAGGGCATCGCCGGGGACGCGCAAAATGGCGTGCAGATCCTGACCAGCTACGTCCAGCACACCTTCGGTACGATGGGCAGCGTTCTGCTGGCCGTGGTGATCACGCTGGCCTGTCTGACCACGGCGGTTGGCCTGACGGCCGCTTGCGGTGAGTTCTTCAGCGCGCTGCTGCCGGTTTCGTACCGCACTGTGGTGATTGTGTTCAGTTTGTTCAGCCTGCTGGTGGCCAACCAGGGCCTCACCCAGCTGATCAGCGTTTCCGTACCGGTGCTGGTCGGTCTGTATCCGCTGGCCATCGTGTTGGTCGCCCTGAGTCTGCTCGATCGGCTCTGGGTCTCGCAGGCGCGGGTGTTTCGGCCGGTGATGGCGGTGACGCTGATTTTTGGTGTGACCGACGGGCTGGCTGCGGCCGGTTTCACCCAGCTGGTTCCCACCTGGTTCGGCGCGCTGCCGCTGGCCGCTCAAAGCATGGGCTGGCTGGTACCGGCATTGGTGACCCTGGTCGTTGCCGCGCTGGTCGACCGTCTGCTTGGCAAGCCCCGGCAGGTATGAGCGCGCGGGTGGCTCCTCGCTACCGCGCACGGGTGCTGGCGGTCATGCGACCCCGCTATAATCCGGCGCAGTTCACGAGGGGCTGCCCATGATGTTTCCCGATCATCTTCTGCCGCACGTAGTCGCGGTCGCCTGGTTCATCATCTGCTGGGTTGGCTATACCCGTTATGCCACCTGGCGCGGCCGCGATACCGCCTGCCTGGCCAGTGTGCTGCATCTGTACCGGCAGGACTGGATGCAGCGCCTGCTGCTGCGCGACAACCGCATTGCCGACGCCAACGTGATCGGCAATCTCGAGCGTAACGCCTCGTTCTTCGCCTCCAGCACGCTGATCATTCTCGCCGGTGTGCTCACCGCACTGGGGGCTTCCGATCGCGCGGTCTCGCTGCTGGCGGATCTGCCCTTCGCCCAGCCGGTCAGCCGAGGCCTCTCGGAAATCAAGCTGCTGGGGCTGGCGGTGGTATTCGTCTACGCCTTCTTCACCTTCAGCTGGTGCATGCGTCAGTACAACTTCGCGGCCGTGCTGGTCGCTTCCGCGCCGATGGCCGGTGAGCGCAACGTCAGCGATCACGAGCGCAAGGCGTTCGGCCAGCGCGCGGCACGTGTTCTCTCGATGGCGGCCAACCAGTTCAACTTCGGTCTGCGTGCCTATTACTTCGGCATGGCGACGCTGGCCTGGTTCATCCACCCGTGGTTCTTCATGGCGGTCACGACCGGTGTGGTCCTGGTGCTTTATCGTCGGGAGTTCCACTCCGACGTGCTCAGGGTCATGGTGTTCACGCCAACTTCCATCAGCGACTCGCTCAAGGAGTAGGGCTGGTGCTGGCGAGCCGCTATGATGCCCGGCTCGATTGATCATCCGAGTGTGCAGATGAGCGATAGCCAGATTCTCGAACGCACCCAGCGTTTTCTTTCCCTGCTGCGGCACTGCCAGGTGCTGGGCCTGAGCGTTGAGCATGCCGACCGCAGCGGGCTGACCCTGCGCCTGCCGTACAGCGAAAAGCTGATCGGCAACCCCGAAACCGGCGGCATTCATGGCGGTGCGATCACCACGTTGATGGATACCACCTGCGGTATCTCCACGGCCTGCGCCTTGCCCGAGCTGGAGGTCTGTCCGACGCTCGACCTGCGTATCGACTACATGCATCCGGCCGAACCGGGGCACGACGTGTTCGGCTTCGCCGAATGCTATCGCGTCACCCCGACGGTGATCTTCACCCGCGGCGTCGCCTACCAGCGCGATATCAACGAACCGATCGCCCATGTGGTCGGTGCTTTCATGCGTATGGGTAAGGGCACGCAGCCGGCAGGCGGGAAGGGCACGCAGGCATGAGCAAGATGAACTTCAACGAGCTGGTCCGTCAGGCGCATGCCAGCAACGATTACGATCCGCTGATCAATCTGGTGCCCTACGCACGCCTGATCGGCATCGAGTGTCTGCGCCTGGGCGACGACATGGTGTTCCGACTGCCGCAGAACGAAGACAACATCGGCAATCCGATGCTGCCGGCGATTCACGGCGGCGTCATCGCGGGCTTCATGGAACACGCCGCGATGCTGCATCTGCTGATGTTCATGGGCGCTCCGCATTTGCCGAAAATCATCGACTTCTCGATAGATTATCTGCGGGCCGGTCACTATCGTGACACCTTCGCTGCCTGCCAGGTCTGGCGCCAGGGCCGCAGGGTCGCCAACGTCGCGATCACTGCCTGGCAGACCACTCAGGCTGAACCCATCGCCACCGCACGCTGCCATTTCAAGATCGACGAACCCTGACGTTCGCACATGGGGGCGGCCGGCTGGCGACCACCCACGTGTGATTCAAGGATTGTGAATGGATGCGTTGTTGATTCTCGGCGGTGTGCTGTTGACCCTCGTCGGGCTCGTCTGGCTGGTAAGCCTCGCTTTCGGCACCAGCCTGTTCTGGGGAATCGGCAGCCTGCTGCCGCCTATCACCCTGGCGTATGTGGTGCGCCACTGGAACGTGGCGCGCAAGGCCATGCTGGTCATCGGGCTGGGCTTCATCCCGACGATCGTCGGTCTTTCCTTACTGGCCGCGAGCGACCCGGAGCGGCTGACGGCCATCTTCAGCCTGCAATGGCTGCCGCAGGAGGTGAAGCCCGAACTGGCCACCGAGCTGCGTGGCCAGCTCAACGGCCGCACCTTCAAGCCGCAATATGGCGAGCTGATAAATGGGGTGCTGACGTTGCGTGCCGGCACGGAGTTCTTCGCCCAGCAGGAAGTCAGCATCCATCTGCCCGAAGCGGAGAGCGGGGCGCTGGCGCTGGATGTGCTGCCGGACGATGAAGGCGAGCTGCCGGTGATCCATCTTTCGTGGCTGGAGCCGGGACGTGAACTACCCGAGTCTCGGCGCATCACGCGCGGCTATACCCTGCATCTCAATCTGGTGCCGGAGGCGCCCAAGCGCCTTCACGGCGATTTTCATCTGGTCTTGCCACCGCACTTTGCGACCAGCCTGAGCGGTAAGGTCGAGCTTTACAGCAGCCAGCTGCGCTTTCGCGACGGTGCTGTTGACCGCCGACACGACTCCGTCGATACGCTGGCCTACGTGGCACGCGACTACCTGCAACGTCGCCACCGTACCCGCGATGTCGAGCTGGCGCCGCTGGATGACGTCAAGCTCCCGGCCACCCGGCTGGAGCTGACGGTGCGTGGGCAGATCGCCGGTGAAGCGGCCGAGCGACCGCTGGTGCTGCTCAAGACCGCGCAGGGCTGGGCTGTGGATGGCGACGATTACCCGCCGCTGGCCGTCGAGCCGCAGCCGGAGGTGAAACCGAGCGTGGCCGAGGTGCAGCCGGTTGCCGTAGCGCCGACCAGCAACCTCGACCGTCGGCCACGCTTCTCGCTGGAGCGGCTGCTGCAGAATCCTGGCCGTTACGAGCATCTGCTGGTACGCGCACATACTGAGCGAGGGGGCGTGGCGGAAGGGCGTTTCGCCGGTCTCGACAAGGACGGCAACCTGCGTATTCGCAGGGTCATCAGTGGCCCCGGCGAGGCCTACTACAACCTGGCTCCGGGCGAGATCGTCCTGCTGGAACTCCTCGAACCGTAAACGCTGCCCGGTGAACCACTCGGCCGTTGCACGCTTGCGCGGCCGCCGCCACCCTTGAAATCCGTCACTCGACCCCCATCTGCCTGACACTGCCGCAGCCGCGGCCCGTGCCAATCGACGATGTGGAGTGTGTGACCGATGAGTGTGGAGACTCAAAAAGAAACCCTGGGCTTCCAGACCGAAGTGAAGCAGCTGCTTCACCTGATGATCCATTCGCTGTACTCGAACAAGGAAATCTTCCTCCGCGAACTGATCTCCAACGCCTCCGACGCGGCCGACAAGCTGCGCTTCGAGGCGCTGGCCAAGCCCGAGCTGCTCGAAGGCGGCGCCGAGCTGAAGATCCGCCTGTCGTTCGACAAGGATGCCAAGACCGTGACCCTCGAGGACAACGGCATCGGCATGAACCGCGAGGACGTCATCGCCCATCTGGGCACCATCGCCAAGTCCGGTACCGCCGATTTCCTGAAGAACCTCTCCGGCGACCAGAAGAAAGACTCGCACCTGATCGGCCAGTTCGGCGTGGGCTTCTACTCGGCTTTCATCGTCGCCGACAAGGTCGATGTCTACAGCCGCCGTGCCGGAACACCGGCGAGCGAGGGCGTGCACTGGTCCTCGCAGGGCGAGGGCGAATTCGAAGTCGCCACCATCGACAAGGCCGAGCGCGGCACTCGCATCGTCCTGCACCTGAAGAAGGGCGAGGAAGAGTTCGCCGATGGCTGGCGCCTGCGCAACATCGTCAAGAAGTACTCCGACCACATCGCGCTGCCTATCGAACTGCCAAAGGAATTCCATGGCGAGGAGAAGGACAAGCCGACCGAAACCGAGTGGGAAACCGTCAACCGCGCCAGCGCCCTGTGGACCCGACCGCGTAGCGACGTGAAGGACGAGGAATATCAGGAGTTCTACAAGCACGTCTCCCATGACTTCGAGAACCCGCTGGCCTGGAGCCACAACAAGGTCGAAGGCAAGCTGGAATACACCTCGCTGCTCTACGTGCCGGGTCGCGCGCCGTTCGATCTGTACCATCGCGAAGCGCCCAAGGGCCTCAAGCTCTACGTGCAGCGCGTGTTCATCATGGACCAGGCCGACGAGTTCCTGCCGCTGTACCTGCGCTTCATCAAGGGCGTGGTGGACTCCAACGACCTGTCGCTGAACGTCTCGCGCGAAATCCTGCAGAAGGACCCGGTGATCGACAGCATGAAGTCGGCGCTGACCAAGCGCGTGCTGGACATGCTGGAGAAGCTCGCCAAGGACAAGCACGAGGATTACCAGAGCTTCTGGAAGCAGTTCGGCCAGGTACTCAAGGAAGGTCCGGCGGAAGATTTCGCCAACAAGGAGAAGATCGCCGGCCTGCTGCGCTTCGCCTCCACCAACGACGCATCCGGCGAGCAGACGGTGTCGCTTGCCGACTACCTCGGCCGCGTCAAGGAAGGCCAGGACAAGATCTACTTCCTCACCGGCGAGAGCTATGCGCAGGTCAAGAACAGCCCGCACCTGGAAGTCTTCCGCAAGAAGGGCATCGAAGTGCTGCTGCTCACCGACCGCATCGACGAGTGGCTGATGAGCTACCTCACCGAGTTCGACGGCAAGCAGTTCGTCGATGTGGCGCGCGGTGATCTGGACCTCGGCAAGCTGGACTCCGAGGAAGACAAGAAGGCCCAGGAAGAAATCGCCAAGGCCAAGGAAGGGCTGATCGAACGCCTGAAAGGTGCGCTCGGTGACGAAGTGGCCGAGGTGCGTGTATCCCATCGTCTGACCGATTCGCCGGCGATTCTCGCCATCGGCGAGCAGGACCTGGGTCTGCAGATGCGCCAGATTCTCGAAGCCAGCGGGCAGAAGGTGCCGGAAGCCAAGCCGATCTTCGAGTTCAACCCGCAGCACCCGCTGATCGAGAAGCTGGATGCCGAGGCTGACGAAGACCGTTTCGCCGACCTCTCGCACATCCTCTTCGACCAGGCCGCACTGGCCGCCGGTGACAGCCTGAAGGACCCGGCTGCCTACGTGCAGCGCCTGAACAAGCTGTTGGTGGAACTCTCCGCCTGATCTGAAACAGCGGCTGAAAAAGGCCCGCTTCTCACCCCATCATTCACGTTCCCGTGGATGGCGAGGCGAGGGCGGGCCTTCGTGTTTCTGTGCGGATTACAGCGGGTAGTGGGCCAGCTCGCGGGCGATCAGCAGGCGCTGGATTTCGCTGGAGCCTTCGTAAATCTGCGTGATGCGCGCATCGCGGTAATAGCGCTCGACCGGGTAGTCCTCCAGGTAGCCGTAGCCGCCGTGTATCTGCACCGCCTGCGAGCAGACCTTCTCGGCCATCTCCGAGGCAAACAGCTTGGCCTGTGAAGCCTCGGACAGGCAGGGCAGGCCGGCACTCTTCAGTCGCGCGGCATGCAGGATCAGCAGGCGCGCGGCGTTCAGCTGGGTCTGCATGTCGGCGAGCATGTTGGCGATGCTCTGGTGCTCGGCGATCGGCTTGCCGAACTGCACGCGCTCGCGGGCATAGCGCAACGCGGCCTCGAACGCGGCGCGGGCGATGCCGAGCGCCTGCGCGGCGATGCCGATGCGGCCGCCTTCCAGGTTCGACAGGGCGATGGCCAGGCCCTTGCCACGTTCACCGAGCAGGTTCTCCTGTGGGATGCGACAGTCGCTGAGCGATACCGCGCAGGTGTCCGAGGCGCGGATGCCCATCTTGTGTTCGCTGCGTTCCACGGCGAAACCGGGGGTATCGGTGGGTACAAGAAACGCGGAGAGTCCTTTCTTGTCCAGCTCGGGGTCGGTGACGGCGAAGACGATTGCCAGCTTCGCGCGGCGCGCGTTGCTGCAGAACTGCTTGCTGCCGTTGAGCACCCAATGACCGTCCACCAGTTCGGCACGGGTGCGCAGGTTGTGCGCCTCCGAACCGGCCTGCGGTTCGGTGAGGGCGAAGCAGCCGATGGCGCGACCGCTGGCCAGTTCCGCCAGCCACTCGTCCTTCTGCGCCTGCGAACCGTAGTTGAGCAGCGGGCCGCAGCCGACCGAGTTGTGGATGCTCATCAGCGCGCCGGTGGCGCCGTCGCCGGCGGAGATTTCCTCCACGGCCAGGGCGTACGCCACGTAATCGATATAGCTGCCGCCCCATTGCTCCGGGACGACCATGCCAAGCAGGCCCAGCTCGCCCATCTGCGCCACCAGCGCGTCGTCGATCCAGCCGGCCTTCTCCCAGGCCTGTGCGTGAGGCGCGATCTCGCGGCGGGCGAAGTCGCGCGCCATGTCGCGGATCATGCGTTGGTCTTCGCTGAGTTCGAGGTCATGCATAGCGCTGTCCTTCTTGTCGTTGGCGTGCCGGTGCTCAGACCGTGGCGCTGCGCCGGGTCTTGCCGGGGGCGGTCTTGAAACCGGCGAAAAACGCCTGCACCCGCTCGGGGGTGACTTCGGCCAGCGTCGGCGGATTCCAGCGTGGCGACTTGTCCTTGTCGATGATCAGCGCGCGCACGCCTTCCATGATGTCGCCCTGGGCGAACCACTGGCGATCCAGATGCAGTTCCAGGGCGAAGCACTCGGCCAGCGGCAGGTCGCGACCACGGCGCAGCATCTCCAGCGTCACGCACATCGCCAGCGGCGAGCGGCTGTCGAGCACCTTGAGGGTTTCCTCGGCCCAGTCGCTGAATTCGCTGCGGGTTTCGGCGGCCAGCGAAGCACGAATGGCAGGCACGTCGCGCTGGCCGAAATGCTCGTCGATGGCCTGGTGCAAGGCCTTCAGCTCTGAGCCGGGCAGGCGGTTGGTGCCAAGCGTCGCCACCAGCGTGCGCAGCGCCTCCTGTGGATGGATGCTCCAGCTCATGTGGTCGAGGCAGCGATCCAGTTCGGCGATCTGCTCGTGACCGATGCACCAGTCGGCCAGGCCGGCATGCAGCGCGTCGGCCGCGCGGATCGGCAGACCGGTCACGCCCATATAGGCGCCCAGCTCGCCAGGCAGACGCGAGAGGAAGTAGCTGCCGCCAACATCCGGGAAGTAGCCGATGCCGACCTCCGGCATGCCCATGCGCACGCGCTCGGTGATCACCCGCAGCGCCGCACCCTGCACCAACCCCATGCCGCCGCCGAGGACGAAGCCGTCCATCAGCGCCATCAGCGGCTTGGGGTAAGCATGGATGTATTGGTCGAGGGCGTATTCCTCCTCGAAGAAGGTTTCGTGCTCGGTATCGCCGCGCTTGAAGCTGTCGTACAGCGAGCGGATGTCGCCGCCGGCGCAGAAGGCCTTCTCGCCATTGGCGCGCAGCACCACCGCGTGGATCGCCGGATCGGCCGCCCAGGTGCGCAATTGCTGGTCGAGCAGGCGCACCATTTCCAGGTTCACCGCGTTGAGCCCGGCCGGGCGGTTGAGGGTCAGATGGCCGACGTGGTTGCGTACAGCTGCCAGCACGGGGCGTTCGGTTTCACTCATGGGTGGAATCCTTGCGGTACTGATTGATGATCGCGGAGAAGTCCAGGCCGCCGTTGCCCTGCGCGCTGAAGGCCTGGTAGAGCTGCTGGGCCAGCGCGCCGAGGATCACCGGCTGGCGCGCCTGCTTGGCGGCCTCGGTGGCCAGGCCCAGGTCCTTGAGCATCAGGTCGGTGCCGAAGCCGCCGCTGTAGCCGCGCGAGGCCGGCACGTTCTCCAGCACACCGGGGAAGGGGTTGTAGGTGTCCGAACTCCAGCAGCGGCCGCTGGAAGTGTTGATCACCCCGGCCAGGGTCTTGGCATCCATGCCCAGCGCCACGCCCAGCGACATGGCTTCGGCCACGCCGATCATCGAGATGCCCAGCAGCATGTTGTTGGCGACCTTGGCCACCTGGCCGTTGCCGCTATCGCCGCAGTGGATGATGTTCTTGCCCATGGCCTCAAGAAGCGGCCGGGCGCGCTCGAAGTCCGCAGTGCTACCGCCGACCATGAAGGTCAGGGTGCCGGCCGCCGCGCCGCCGGTGCCGCCCGAGACCGGCGCATCGAGCATCGGGTTGCCGTGCTGCGCGGCCACCGCGGCGACGTCGCGAGCGCGGTGCGGGTCGATGGTGGAGCTGTCGATCAGCAGTACGCCGGGGCGCACGTTCTGGATCAGCCCGTCGTCGCCCAGGTAGACGCTGCGCACGTGGGGCGCGGCGGGCAGCATGGTGATGATGACGTCGGCGTTGCCGCGGGCGATGGCGCCCGGCGACTCGGCCGGCAGCGCACCCGCTTGCACCAGGTCGCGCACCGTAGCCTCGTTGAGGTCGAACACGCTGAGCGCGTAGCCGGCCTTGAGCAGGTTGCGCGCCATCGGCGCGCCCATGTTGCCTAGTCCGATGAATCCGATATGCATGGCTCGTTCCTTTTGTTCTTGTGCGCCATTGCCGAGCAGCGTGGCTCAGCGGTTCTTGAACTCCGGTTTGCGCTTCTCGGCAAACGCGGCCATGCCTTCCTTCTGGTCGGCGGTGGCGAACACCGCGTGGAATACCCGGCGCTCGAAGCGGATGCCTTCGGCCAGCGTGGTTTCAAAGGCGCGGTTGACGCTTTCCTTGACCATCATGGTGGCGGGCAGTGATTTCTCGGCGATCACCCGGGCGGCCTTCAGCGTTTCCTCCAGCAAACTTTCCTGCGGGAAGATGCGCGCCACCAGGCCGGCGCGCTCGGCTTCCGCGGCATCCATCTGGCGGCCGGTCAGGCACAGGTCCATGGCCTTGGCCTTGCCCACGGCGCGGGTCAGGCGCTGGGTGCCGCCGATGCCCGGCAGTACGCCGAGGTTGATTTCCGGCTGGCCGAAGCGGGCGTTGTCGGCGGCGTAGATCATGTCGCACAACAGCGCCAGCTCGCAGCCGCCGCCCAGCGCGTAGCCGGCCACCGCGGCGATCAGCGGCTTACGCCGGCTGGCGATGCGGTCGGCTTCGGCGAAGAAGTCGTCGAGGTAGATCTGCGGGTAGTTGAGGTCGGCCATTTCCTTGATGTCAGCACCAGCGGCGAAGGCCTTGGCCGAGCCGGTGAGCACGATGCAGCCGACCCCAGGATCGGCCTCGAGCTGGCCGAGGGCGCTGTTCAGCTCGCTGATCAGCTGGCTGTTCAGGGCGTTGAGTGCGTGCGGGCGGTTCAGGGTGATCAGCGCGACGCGATCCTGGATGTCGACGAGCAGGGTTTCGAATGTCATGAGCGTTCCTTGAGGGCCGGCGTGTTCGCCGGCCCGTTGCGGGTCACTTGAGGTTGATGGTGGTGTTGACGGTGGAGCCGACCGCATCCTCATCGAACCAGCGTTCGGTGACGGTCTTGGTCTGGGTGTAGAACTGCACCACCTGCTTGCCGTAGGGGCCGAGGTCGCCGAGCTTGGAGGCGCGCGAGCCGGTGAAGGAGAACATCGGCACCGGCACCGGAATCGGCACATTGATGCCCACCTGGCCGACGTCGATCTCTTCCTGGAAGTGCCGCGCCGCGGCGCCCGAGCGGGTGAAGATGGCGGTGCCGTTGCCGTTCGGGTTGGCGTTGATCAGCGCGATGGCTTCGTCCATCGTCGCCGCGCTCATCACGCACAGCACCGGGCCGAAGATTTCTTCCTGGTAGATGCTCATTTCGGCTTTCACGCCGGAGAAGATCGTCGGTGCGACGAAGTTGCCCTTGTCGAAGCCGGCCACCTGCGGGTTACGGCCGTCCAGCTCCAGGGTCGCGCCTTCGGCGACGCCGCGTTCGATCAGCCCGCTGACGCGATCCAGCGCGGCGCAGGAGACCAGCGGGCCGAGGTCGGCGCCCGGCTCGGTGCCGGCGCTGATCTTGAGCGATTTCGCCTTGGCCACCAGATCGGGAATCCACTGCTGCGCCTCGCCGACCAGCACCACGACCGACAAGGCCATGCAGCGCTGGCCGGCGGCACCGAAGGCGGCGCCGGCGATGGCGTTGAGGCTCTGCTCCTTGTGCGCATCAGGCAGCACGATGGCGTGGTTCTTCGCGCCCATCATGCACTGCACGCGCTTGCCGGCGGCGCTGGCACGGTTGTAGACGTGAGTACCGACGCGGGTCGAGCCGACGAAGGACACCGCCTTGATGACCGGGTGATCGCATAGCGCATTCACCACGTCCGGGCCGCCGTGCACCACGTTGAGTACGCCTGGCGGCACGCCGGCTTCCAGCGCCAGTTCGCACAGGCGCATGGTAACCATCGGGTCTTGTTCGGAGGGCTTGAGGACGAAGGTGTTGCCGGTGGCGATGGCCATCGGGAACATCCACAGCGGGATCATCGCCGGGAAGTTGAACGGGGTGATGCCGGCGCAGACGCCCAGCGGCTGCAGCAGGGTGTAGGTATCCACACCGCTGGCAACGTTGTTGGCTAGTTCGCCGAGCTGCAGGTTGCCGATACCGGCGGCATGCTCGACCACTTCCAGGCCGCGGAACACGTCGCCCTCGGCATCGGGCAGGGTCTTGCCCTGTTCGGCGGTGAGGATGGCCGCCAGCTCCTTCATATGCTCGCGGATCAGCTGCTGATAGCGGAGGAAGATGCGCGCACGGGCACCGATCGGCGTCTTGCGCCAGGTCTTGAATGCCTCGGCGGCGCTGGCGACGGCGCGGTCGACTTCCGCCGCGGTGGCGAACGGCACGCGGGCCAGCACTTCCTGAGTGGCGGGATTGACGACGTCGCGCCAGTCCTGGGTGGTGGATTCGACGAACTCGCCGCCGATCAGCAATTTCACGCTGGGGATGGAACCGGTCATATCGCTCTCCGCCTGATTAGGCTCAGTTGTTGTTATCGGCTCGCGGACAGCTGCGAGAAGCTGCCTTGATCCTAGCAATGCAAAAAAACGCAAGACAATGCGGCCGGCTGCAGAGTCGTTGTGCAAATATGCACGGGAACCATCGACCAGAGCGGCAAACATGGACTGGGACAACCTGCGTTACTTTCTCGAAGTGGCCCGCGCGGGGCGACTGACCACGGCGGCAAGGCGGCTGGCGGTCGATCACACCACGGTTTCGCGGCGTCTGCAGGCACTGGAAAAAAGCATGGGCGCGCAGCTGTTCCTGCGCGAACCCGGCGGCTACCGCCTCACCGAAGCCGGGCGCAACCTGCTTCCGCGGGTCGAGGCGATGGAGAGCGCCAGTGCCGCCATCGAGCATTCGCTGCCGAGCATGGGCGACGGTCTTTCCGGGCAGGTGCGCATCGGCGCCACCGAGGGTTACGGCACGGTGATGCTGGCCGGGCAGCTCACCGGTTTGAGTCGGCGCTATCCGCATCTGAACATCGATCTGCTGGCACTGCCGCGCGCGGTGCGCCTGTCGCGTCACGAGGCAGACATCGTCATTACCCTGGAGCGCCCGGAGCGCGGCCCGTTCATCATCACCAAACTGACCGACTACGTGCTGCGGCTGTATGCATCGCCCGCCTACCTGGCCGAGCATGCGCCGATCCGCAATCGCGACGATCTGGCCGCGCATCGCTTCGTCAGCTATGTCGACGATCTGCTGTTCAGCAAGGAGCTGCTGTTTCTCGACGGCATTGCCGACGCCCGCTCCATCGGCCTGCGCAGCACCAGCCTGCTGGCCCAGCAGGAAGCGGTGGCGATGGGGGCGGGGATCGCCATCCTGCCGGCGTTCTCCGCCGATGCCGATCCGCGCCTGCAGCTGCTGTTGCCCGACGCGGTGGGCTTCACCCGCACCTTCTGGATGCTGATGCCCATCGAGTTCAAGGATCTGGCGCGCATGCGCACCACCTGGGACTACCTCAAGGAGCTGGCACAGCAGAATCAGGCACGGCTGCTGGGCTTGCCCCCAAATTAAGGCGCGCCGGACTCGCTCCGGCGCGCCTCTGACTTTGCCTATTGCGTGCCCGGCGTACCGGCGGTGAGCCGCGTCGGTTGCGCCGATGGTACCTGCCGGCTCGGCCGCGGCGGCTGGCAAAGGCTGTCGGCGCCGGCCTGCAGGTAGGGCTGCAGGATCGGCGCCATACCCTTGAGCGTCTGGACCGGCAGCGCCGAGGTGAAGCGGAAGCTGTCGGCCGCCTGCCCGGGAACGTAGGCGGTCAGCGTGCCGAAATGATTCGGCCCCAGGTAGAAGACGAAGGTGGCCGTACGGTTCATCGCCAGCGAGCTGATCAGCCGGCCGCCGGCCGCGACGGTGTCGATACGGTTGTCGCCGGTGCCGGTCTTGCCACCGACGCGCAGCGGACTGCCGTCGCTCTGCACGAAGCTACCCTGCAGGCGCCGCGCGGTGCCGCCTTCCACAACCTGGGCAAGGGCCTCGCGCAAGGTCGCGGCCACCTCGCGCGGCAGTACCTGCTCGCCGATGTTCGGGCGTATGCCGAGGCGGGTCTCATACGGCGTGCCTTCGGCGAAGTGCAGGCTGTCGATGCGCACGCTCGGCAGGCGCACCCCGTCGTTGAGGATGATGCCCATCAGTTCGGCCAACGCGGCCGGCCGGTCGCCCGAGCTGCCCAGTGCGGTGGCCAGCGATGGCACCAGGTTGTCGAACGGATAGCCCAGGCGCTGCCAGCGCCGATGGATGTCGGTGAAGGCCTCGACCTCCAGCATGATGCGGATACGGCTGTCGCGGGCGCTCTTGTGCCGGCTGCGGAACAGCCAGCCGTAGACCTCCTGGCGTTCGTCACGGCTGGCGGCGACCACCTCCGACAGGCTGGCGCCGGGATGCTGGATCAGGTAACCGAGCAGCCACAGGTCCAGCGGGTGGGTGCGCGCGATGTAGGCCTGATCCGGCAGGCTGAACGCGCCGGGACCGTAGCGGGTGTACAGCGCGTCCAGATCCTTGGCGTCGAGGGCGGCGGCCGGCAGACGCGAGGTCAGGAAGTGATCGAACGCCGCGCGCGGCGCGTCAGGCAGCAGATAGCGATGCACCGCCGCCAGCCGTACCGGCGTCGGGCGCATGCCCTGCAGGAAGGTTTCGATACGCTGCTCGGCGGACTGCCCGCGGTACTTGCGCCAGAAGCGCTGCAGGAAGATCGAGCCCTCGCGGTCGGCGAACTGGGTGAGGTATTCCAGGCGCCGCGGGTCCTTGTCGTTCTTCAGCAGCTCGGCGCTGTTGATCGCCTCGTGCGTGCTGTAGCTCACCAGATCGCGCATCAGCCGCACGAACGGCAGGTTGAGCGATTCGCGCAGCGCGTCGCGTACGCTGGCGATGCGGTGGTCGTCCTCGCGGCGGAAGTTGTTGAAGTGGTGCAGCCCGGCGCCGGTGAAGAAGCGCTCGGCCGGGCTTGCCGAGTAACGCCGCTCCATCGCCGCATCGAGCATCGCCGGCAGGCTGCGATCACTGCTCTGCGCCAGGTAGGCCACGGCCCAGCGGCTGAGCGGGTCGCGTACGTCCAGTTCGCGCAGCTGGCGCGTGTCGAGAATCGAGTAGCGCTGATGCAGCTCGGCGATCATCTCCAGATAGGTGGTCAGCACGCGCAGCTTGGCGGTGGAGCCGAGTTCCAGCTTGCTGCCTTCATTGATGTCGAACGGCTGGTTGGTGTTGTCGGTCTGCACCCGCACGCGGAAACCCTGCTCGCCGCGCTCGAACAGCGTGAAGCTGTAACGCACGTCGGCGGTCTTCTTCGGCGAGAGCATGCGTTCGCCGAACAGGCCGACCTCGGCGGCCACCTGGGGATCGGCAAGGCTCGCCAGGTAGGCGCTGATCCTGGTCTGCAATTCGCCCTGCAGAGGCGTGCTGGCGGTGAGGTCGAGGCGGTCGAGATCGTACAGCGGCATGCCCAGCAGGCCGGCCAGGCGCATGCGCGCGACGCTGATGCCCTTGGTCGCCTCCACCGTGCGGATCGCCGGCTCGCGCTGCAGATCGCGGAACTCGACCTGCTGGGCGAGGGCGGCCTCGCGCAGGCGGGTATCGACGATGCCGCCGGCGGCCAGCAGGCGGATGTGGCTGTCGGTCAGTGACGCCAGCTCCTTGCGGCCGGCGCCGAGGTAGTAGGATGGCCGACGCTGCGCGATCAGCAGCGAAAGCACCTGGCGCAGCGCCAACCCGCGGGCCTGGAGGTCGCTGTCGGCGTTGCGGCGCGGATCGAGCAGGCGATTAACCTCGGCGAAATCGGCGCCGTACCACAGCCGCAGGCCATCGGCGATGCCGTGGACCTCGCCATGACCCGACGCCGCCGAGAGCGGCACGCTGTTGAGATAATCGCGCACGATGCGCTGGCGGGCGGCAAGCGTCTGCGGCCCTTCGCGATAGGTGCGCACGCTGGCGGAAACCATCTGCCGCAGCTTCTCCTGCGGATCGCCGGTGCGCCCCTCGGGCGAATGGCGATATTTCTCCACCTGCGTCGCCAGGGTGCTACCGCCGGATGCCTGGCCACCGAGGCCGAGGCGTTTTTCCAGCTGGCTGATCGCCGCCTTGGCGAAGCGCGGCCAGTCCACCGCCGGGTTGACGGTCGGCCGGCTGGCGTCCAGCAGGCCGCGATCCTCGATGAATAGCAGGCTCAGCGACACCAGCGGCGGAATGTCCTCGAAACTCTCGTAGAACTGCTGCGGATAGCTGTTGGCATACAGCGGCAGGCCACGGCAGTCGTAGATGGTCAGGCCGACCTGCGACTGGTGCCGATAGGGCACGAAGAAGCCGCGACTGGCGTAGTCGAGCAGCGCTGGTGAAAAGCGCGCCTGCGCCTGCACCTCGAAGCCGCGCGCGCTCAGCCGTTCGATGAACGTTGGCAGCTGCACGTAGCCCAGCCGGCGGTCGAACGGACCGTCCTCGGGGAAGCGGATTTCGCTGCTCGGGCCGGGGGCAAGGTGATAGTCCAGGCTCGCGGCATAGCGGCTGACCCAGCGGGCCTGCCACTGCGAAGTTTGCAGCTCATGCCAGGTGGCATAACCCCCCACGCCCAACAGTGTGGCGAACAGCAGCAGGCCGAGCGGGCGCATCCGGCGACGATCCTTCTTCGGTGTGGGTTTTCGGGAACGGTTGTTCGGAGCGCATTGCGAGCGCCCTGCGGGAGAAGTGTCGGACCGCCATACTGCGCCCATATCGTGTGCCTGGCTTCCTGCAAGTTGCTGATAGCAGTCTAGTTCTGGCCGCGACTATAAGCGAAGCGAGATGGATGAACGGAAGGCTCAGCGGCGCGGCCTGGCGGGACGCAGTCAATCGTTGAAGGCGGCCTGGAGCAACTGCGGCATCAGCTGCGCCGCCGTACCACGCAGCAGGAATTCGCGTTCGGTATGGCTGCCGAGCGGTTGCGGGTTGACGTGCGCCAGCACGGCACCGGCCCGCCAGGCGCGTTCGGGGATCTGTGCGGCGGGATGCACCACACCAGAAGTGCCCACGGAAATCAGCACATCGCAACTGTCGGCCGCGGCGAATGCTGCGGTGAGTGCCGCTTCCGGCAGGCTTTCGCCGAACCAGACCACGCCGGGACGCAGCCTGCCGCCGCAGTGTTCGCAGCGCGGCGGTTCGAGGTGGCGGCCGCCTTCGGGCTCGTCGGGCAGGCCGAGCGGCTGGCTCGGTGAGCGTGCGCAGGCGAAGCAGCGCGGCTGGTGCAGGCTGCCGTGCAGGTGGATCACCTCGGTACTGCCGGCACGCTCGTGCAGGTCGTCGACGTTCTGCGTCACCAGCGTGAGCTTCGGCACCCGCTGCGCCAGTGCGGCGATGGCGAGGTGGGCTGGATTCGGCCGCGCCTGCAGCACCTGCATGCGGCGCCACTCGTACCAGCCCCAGACCAGCGCAGGGTCCTGGCGAAATGCATGCGCGGTGGCCAGCGTCGCCGGATCGTAGCGCTCCCACAGACCGCTGGGCGTGTCACGGAACGTGGCAATGCCGCTCTCGGCCGAGACGCCAGCACCGGTGAACACCAGCACGTGACGCGCGCCGCGCAAGGCGGTGATGAGCGCTGCGGGAATCAAAGCGAACTCCTGTTTCCGAAGCCGGCCCGTGTCGTCGACCGGGGCCGCCAGCTATACCATCGGCGCCACGCTTTCTCCAGCGCGGCCGTCAGGTCCGGGAGGTGGACAGCTCGTGGCCCATCGGCGTCGCGTCGGGCAGGCTGACGCTGGCGTTCTCGAAATCCGGGCTGTGGACTTCCGAATCCAGCGGCATGTGACTGTAGCGAGCTGGCGCCGGCTGGCGCTGCGGGGGTGTCGCGCTGAGCAGTCGCTTGGCCTCGCAGCGACCGCTGATGCCGCGTAACAGCACCAGAGCGCCGGCCGCTGCCTGCAACAGCCCGCTCGTACCGCCGCGGCGCGCCCCCAGGCCAAGCAACAGCAGGCCGCCGGCCAGCGAGGCAGCGCGTTCCCAGCCATGCACGTTCTGGTCGCGGGATTCGTAGGGTGAGTTCATCGGGCAATCCTCGTCAGGGCTGATGCAGCAACTGACTGCGGGTTGCCACAGGCGTTCCGCGGCTGCGGCGCTGTCAGCCCTGGCGGGCGATCAACGCGGGATCGGCTGGTTGCTGCGGGATATCGGCGGGCTCGATGTCCCAGTCGCCGTACAGGTACCAGTCCTCGCCGAGCATCTCCGCGGGGTGCATCGTGCGGTCGGCGCCGTTGCCGCAGCCCAGCGAGGTCGCCGGGCAGTAGCGGTCGCAGCCCCAACAAATGCGTTCGGGATGCGGCGGGTTGAGCGGAAACTTCTTGGCCATGAGGCTACCTCGCGCTCAGCGAAGCGGAATCGGCAGACGAGAGCGCATCCGTCAGCCGATCTGCCAGCCCGGGCTGCGCCAGCACCGCGCAGAGCGCGGGGATGAGCAGGCAGCCGTCCGGCTGAATTTCGATGCCATGTGCACGCAGGTGCAGCAGGCCTTCTCGTTGCAGTTGCTCCAGCAGCGGTTGCAGCGTTGCGAAGCGTTCCTGGAACACAACGCCGGCGCGTGCCTGCAGGCTGGTGAAGTCCAGGTAGCCGTCGCACAACAGTTGTTCGGTGATCGCCCGCAACCCACGATCGACCCTGGCAGGCAGCAAGCCGCGATCGGTAGGAAGCTGGGCCTGGGCAAGTGCCTGCCGGTAATCCGCGATCGACGAGTGATTGCGCACGTAGAGATCGCCGACCCGGCTGACCGCGCCGGCGCCCAGACCGAGATGGTCGAACTGCGCGAGCGTGGTGTAGCCGCCGATGTCATGGCGCAGGCAGCCAAGCTCCTGCGCCATCGTCAGTTCGTCGTGGGGCAGGGCGAAGTGGCCCAGACCGATGAAGCGGTAGCCAGCCGCAGCGAGGCGCTCGATGCCGCAGCGGTGCAATGCCTGGGTGACATCAGCCGGCGCGAGGCTGAGGCGCCGCGAGGCGGGGGCCGGCAGTTGCCGGTAATCGAACATCGAGACGCGGTCAGGCTGCAGCTCGATGATCGAGTCGAGCTTGCGCGCGAAGCTGGTCGGCGTCTGCCAGGAACGGCCGTAACCGAGGTCCACGTTCACCGAGAGGTAGTGCAGCGTGCGCGCCGCCTCGATCAGCGCGCGGATGCGGATGGTGCTCTGGAAATACTCGACGGAATTGCCCAGATCGGCATGCAGGTCGGGGACGCTGACGCTCAACTGGTTGAAGCCCAGCTCACGCAAGACGCCGACCAGCGGCCAATCAGCATGGGCGAGTTCGACCTCGACGCTGAATTCGTTCGGCTCATGAGGGTTGAGCTCGAAGCGTGATTGCACATGGCCGACCAGCCGCCGCAACTGGTCGAGGCTGGCGCGGCCGGCGTTGAGCTGCAGACGCTCAACGCGGGGATGCTCGCCGAGGTGACAGGCGAGCAGGTCGATTTCGCGCTCCAGATCGGCGATGTAGAGCGTCAGCTCGTCGTGCGGCAGCAGCGGTAGCTGCACGGCGAGGGAAAGGGGGCGTTGTGCCTTGCGGCTGTCGCGCAACGCGCGCAGCAGGTCGAGCGGTGCGATCGCGGTGGTGAAATCGGCAGTTCGCGGGTACCCGCACTGATGCGGGTCAAGCTGCCCGTAACGTTGCATCAAGTGGTCGTTCCAGCGTACAGAGCCAAACATTTGAGCCTCCGAACGGCGCGTATGTATTGGCAATGTGGTCATAGAAGCCTCTTGGAGCGTTGATAAGGGTCAAGACCTAGTCGATTAGTGGGTTAAGGGGTGACGCAATGCACCAAAGGCAGTCGTCGCGGCCAAGCAAGCTGCCTTTGGCGCTGGGTGTTACTTCTGGCTCAACACCCACTCGGCGAGAATCTTCGCCTCTTCGTCGGTTACCGCGTTTGGCGGCATCGGGATCGGGCCCCAGGTGCCCTGAGTGCCGTTCTTGATCTTGCCGGCGAGCATGGTGGCGGCGTCCGCCTGGCCTGCGTACTTGGCTGCGACTTCCTTGTAGGACGGGCCGACCAGCTTGGCGTCGATCGAATGGCAGGCTGCGCAGGCCTTGCTCTTGAACAGCGATTCGCCGTCCTGCGCCAGCGCCGGCTGCAGAGCCAGAGCGCCGCCGAGGGCGAGCATGGAGATCACGATTTTTTTCATGGGTATTTCCTTTGGGTTAAGACGGTCGCGATTTCTCTGACTCAGCGAAATCGCGACGACTCCCAGGTCAGGCACCTGAGAGCCTCGCTGCAATTGTCCGTCGCGCTTTAAGTGATATCTAATGAATACAAATGCAGCTTGATAACAATATCGTTGAATCATTGTGGCTATTTGTCGCACCACAACGGTGCAGGCCCGCGAAGCGTACGACCGTTCCTCTCGCCAGCCGCCTGCGGCCGTGAAAAAACCTTACTATATCAATGACCTACATCTCATCGGATCTCGCATGCTGGCTGCCGTGAAGCGCTACACCCTGCTCGTTGCTGGAACGCTGGCGCGCTGCTTCCCACGCACAGCGGCACATCTGCGTAACGAGGACGAGCTGGTATTTCGCCGCTGGGGCAAACCGGTCGTAGCACCGGCCGGTGGCAAGGCAGGGAAAGTACGCAAGGGGAACGGCAGGCAGGACGCAGGCAAACCTGCGAAGAGCCCGCCGGCACGCCAACAAAGCGCGCGGCCGGTGGCTGCCGACGGTATCTACGCGTCCAGTGAGCTGCCAGTCAGCGCGGCGCAGATCGAGACCATGCGCGAACAGGTTGGCCGCGCGGTGGCGGCCGGCGTCATCAGCATGCCGTCGGATGAGCAGTGGGCGATGATCCTGTGTGGCAGTCCGCTGACGCGGATCTTCGCCGGGGCGGGTTCGGGCAAGTCCACCACGCTGGTTCTGCGGGTGGTGTTCATGCTCTGTCATCTGGGCATCGAACCGGCGCGGTTGACGGTGATTTCCTTCACCAATGCCTCCTGCGCAGAGCTACGCGAACAATTGCTCAAGGTGCTCGGGTTCTGGGGATTTCCTTTCGATACCGGGCAGGCGCGCGAATGCGTCCGTACCTTCCATGCCGCGATGGGCATGCTGGCGCGCGAGGTGCTGGGCCGCCAGCAGTGGTTCGAGCAGCTTGACGACAAGGCCGCGTCGGCCGACCAGCCGGACAACCCGTTGACCGCCGCGCGCCTGCGTCCTGCGCAGCAGCGGCTGCTGAAGCAGGCCTACCAGCGCTGTTACAGCGCCGAGGAGGCATTTCGTCGCCAAGTGCACGGGCTGCTCGGGCTGCCGGCTCCCGCCGAGCCGGCCAACGGCAAGCGTGCGACCGCGAGGGCACCGCTGGATGGCTTCAAGCTGGCGGGAGAGTTTCGCGCGTTACCGTTGTACGAGGCATTCCACATGCAAACGGGCTTCATCGAAAGCATCGGCTTGCGCATCGACCGGCTGCAACCTGGCGCGCTGCCGTGCGCGCCGCGCGAGCGGCTGTTCATCGAGGCATTGATGGCCTTCCATCGGCATTTCGAGGCCTGCTTGGCCGAGCAGGGCCTGCAGACGTTCAACGGTGCCTTCGTGCAACTCAGCGAGCGCCTGACCAGCGGCGAAGGCATCGCAGCGGAGAAGCTGGCGCCATTCACGCACCTGCTGATCGACGAGTTCCAGGACATCTCCCCGCAGATCGTACAGTGGCTGCAGGCGCTGCATCGCCGGGTCGCGCGCGACGGCAAGGCACCGAGCCTGATGGCCATCGGTGACGACTGGCAGTCGATCTATGGCTGGCGCGGCAGCTCGCCGGAGCTGTTCATGGACTTCGACAAGTATTTCCCGCGCCGCGGCAGGGCGAAGGGCAGCAAGACGCTGCTGCTGGACACCAACTATCGCTCCATCGAGCCGGTGATTCGCGATGCCGAGGCCGTGCTGGCGGGCGTCGCGTTCAAACAGGCCAAGGCCAGTAAGGCGGCCAGACCGATGCAGCCGGGCGATCACGGAGTGAAATTGGTGCCGCGCTTCGACCTCAACAAGGGCTTGGCGCAGCTGATCGAGCAGATCAACGCGCAGTGTGCCCATGCGGCTGAACGCCAGAGCCGCGAGCGCACCGCGGTGCTGCTGCTCAGCCGGCGCAACGAGCCGCTGCGGCAGATCCAGGCGCAGCTGGACCGCAAGCTGCCGGTTAAGGCCTACACCATTCACCGCGCCAAGGGTTTGCAGGCCGAAGTCGCGATCATCGTCGACGATTGCCTGCCCGCGGAGAAACACCCGCTGCGCAACGCGCTGTATGCCGCGTCCGGCTTCTTTCGCAACAGTTACGACCAGGCGCAGGCCGATGAGAGCCTGCGTCTCGCGTACGTGGCGATCACCCGCGGCGTCAGCCGGGTGTTCTGGTACACGCGCAAGCCCCAGGGCGCCACGACACTGTTGCGCCAGCGCGGCTAGCGCAACAGCAGCGCAACTACTGTACCGGCCAGCAGCAGTGACAGGCCTTTCCAGAACAGCAACGGGTTGCGTTCCAACAGCGGCGGGCGGGCGCGGTTGAGAAAGGCCGGGTTGGGCTGGCGCAGCTCGAAGACGAACTCCGACAGCTCGGTATAGCGCCGCGCCGGATCGGGATGCAGCGCCTTGCCCAGCACCTCGTCGATCCATGCGGGGATATCGCGCTGTGCATGGCGCAGCGGCTGGTAGCGCAGACGCCGCTGCGCTGCTCGGGTGCGCGCCCTGGCAACATCGGCGCCGTAGGGCAAGCGACCGCTGAGCAGCTGATAGGCAATCACCGCCAGCGAATACTGATCCGAACGCGGCGTGCCGGCCTCGCCGAGAAAGTATTCCGGGGCAGTATAGGCGGCGGTGCCGAGCAGGTTGTCCTGCGTTCCCGTCGCATTGCGCTCGGCGAGCCCGGCGACGCGGGTCGAGCCGAAATCGATGATCTTCAGCGTGCCGGTGGCGTCGATCATCAGATTTTGCGGGCGCAGATCCTGATGCAGCATTTCCAGGCGGTGGAAGGCGCGCAGACCGCGGGCGATCTGCTCGACGATGCCGCGCACGGTTTCCAGGTCCGGCTGCGGGTGGTCGAGCATCCACTGCGCCAGCGTCTGGCCATCGATGAATTCGCTCACCGTGTACAGGTAGCGGCGCTGCCGCTGCGGCGGACAGAACTTGACCACATGAGGATTGTCCAGGCGGCGGGCGATCCACTCCTCCAGCAGAAAGCGCTCCAGATAGGCCGCGTCGCCGCGCAGATCCATCGAGGGTGTCTTCAGCACCACCGTGGCGCCGCTGGCTTCGTCGACAGCCAGATGCACATGGCTGCGACTGCTGGCATGCAGCTCGCGAACGATGCGATAGCCATCGAACAGCATGCGCGGCTCCAGCAGTGGTGGCAGCGCCAGGTCGCCAAGCTGCCGCTGCACATCGTCGACGGCCTGCTCCGGCAGGCTGTCGATGCGCACCAGCTGTGCGGTGAGGTTGTCGTCGCTGCCGTTGGCCAATGCCCGCTCGACGATCCGTCGCGCCGCCAGGTCGAGGTTGTCGCCATGCTCGGCCACGAGCTGCGCCACCTCCCGCGCACCGATGTGCTCGTAGACGCCATCGGTGGCGAGCAGGAACAGATCGCCGACCGCCAGCGGCAGAGTGCGGTAGTCGATCTCCAGGTGCCGGTCGATGCCCAGCGCGCGGCCGAGGTAGCTGGTGTCCGCCGACACGCGCACGCGGTGATCTTCGGTCAGCTGTTCGAGGCCGCCGTCGCGCAGTCGATAGATGCGCGCATCGCCGACGTGGAAAACGTGCGCGCTGGCCGACTTGAGCACCAGCGCGCTGAAGGTGCAGACATAGCCGCGGTCGCGGTCATAGCGGTGCGGGCTGTGGCGGGTCTGCGCATGCAGCCAGGAATTGATCGCCACCAGTACCCGCTGCGCCGACTGCTTCACCGACCAGGCGTCGGAGGTGCAGAAATAGTCGGAAAGAAAGCTCGCCACCGCGGTTTCGCTGGCGACATGGCTGACCTCGCTGCTGCTGATGCCATCGGCCAGGGCAATGGCGATTCCCTTGCTGGCGAGCTGGGCATCGCTGGGCACGCAGGCGCCGTGAAAGTCCTGGTTGGCCGGTTTGCGTCCGCGGTCCGAGTGCTGGCCGAGGGAAATGGCGAGTTGGTTGGGCATGTTTATCTGCGCGAAGGCCCCGGCGCGCATGCGAACCGGGGCCTTCGTTCACTCCAGGGTCAGTAGACGGTGCGCTTGGGGGCGGTGCGCACGTGGGTGGTGTAGAGCGTCAGGCCGGTGAAGGCCAGGCCGCCGACCAGGTTGCCCAGCGCGGTGGGGATTTCGTTCCAGAGCATGTAATCCATCACCGAGAAGTCGCCGCCCATGATCATCGCCGAGGGGAACAGGAACATGTTCACCACCGAGTGCTCGAAGCCCATGAAGAAGAACAGCATGATCGGCATCCACATGGCGATCACCTTGCCGCTGACCGAGGTGGAGATCATCGCGCCGACCACGCCCATCGAGACCATCCAGTTGCACAGCATGCCGCGCAGGAAAATGGTCGCCCAGCCCGCCGCGCCGAACTCCGCATAGCCCAGGGTGCGTGCCTCGCCGATGTGCGAGATCTTCTCGCCGATCGGTCCCGGCTCCGTGGAAAAGCCCATGGTGAAGACGAAGGCCATCATGAAGGCGACGGTCAGCGCGCCGCCGAAGTTGCCGAGGAACACCCAGCCCCAGTTGCGCAGCACACCGCCCACGGTTACCCCGGGGCGGCGGTCGAGCAGCGCCAGCGGCGTGAGCATAAACACCCCGGTGAGCAGGTCAAAGCCCATCAGGTAGAGCATCACGAAGCCGACCGGAAAGAGCATGGCGCCGATCAGCGGTGAGCCGGTCTGCACGGTGATGGTGACGGCGAACACCGCGGCGAGGGCGAGGATCGCCCCGGCCATGAAGGCGCGGATCAGGGTGTCGCGGGTGGACATGAATATCTTCGATTCGCCGGCGTCGACCATCTTGGTGGTGAACTCGGCAGGGATTATGTAGGACATGGCGGATGCTCTCGAATAGTGGGCAGAGGCTTGCAAATTCTTGGCTTTGGGGCGCCGCCGGCGTAATCCGCGCGGCGCCTAATTCAGGCGACGCTGATCTCCACGGCATCGCCATTGAGGCGCACCGGCCATACCCGCAGGCTTTGTTCGGGGTATTCCAGGCAGCTGCCATCGGCCAGGCGGAAGTGCTGCTTGTACAGCGGCGAGGCGACCACCAGCTCACCCTTGAGGTTGCCGACGATGCCGCGGCCGATCACGTTGGCGCCGGATTTGGGGTCGCGGTTGTCGATGGCGAACAGCTGCTCGCCTTCGGCGTTGTCGGGCAGGTGGAACAGCGCCACCTGGGCGCCTTCGTGCCAGGCCACTACACCGGAATTGGCGACCAGATCGGCACGGCTGCACAGTGCCTGCCAGGCCGCCGGGGCTGCGGAACGGGAGTCGAGACGAACGACGTTGGACTGGCTCATCAGAGCACCTCCTGGGTAAGTGGGATCAGGTGAAGTTCGCTGGCGCGTACCGGCCGACGCTGGCCGCGCTCCTTGACGAAGTGGATGTCGGGGTCGGCGCGGCCGTCGTTGACGAAGGTGCGGAAGCGCTTGAGCTTTTCCGGATCGGAGATGGCGTTGGCCCATTCGCACTGGTAGCTGTCGACCACGTGCTGCATCTGGCTTTCCAGTTCGGCGGCGAGGTTCAGGCTGTCGTCGAGGATCACGGCCTTTAGGTAATCGAGGCCGCCTTCCAGGCTCTCGCGCCAGACCGAGGTGCGCTGCAGCTTGTCCGCGGTACGCACGTAGAACATCAGCACCCGGTCGATGGTGCGGATCAGCGCCTCGTCGTCGAGGTCGGTGGCGAACAGCTCGGCGTGCCGCGGGCGCATGCCGCCGTTGCCGCAGATATAGAGGTTCCAGCCTTTGTCGGTGGCGATCACGCCGATGTCCTTGCTCTGCGCCTCGGCGCATTCGCGGGTGCAGCCGGAGACGGCGAACTTGATCTTGTGCGGCGCGCGCAACCCCTTGTAGCGGTCCTCCAGGCGCAGCGCCATGCCGACGCTGTCCTGCACGCCGTAACGGCACCAGGTGCTGCCGACGCAGGATTTCACCGTGCGCAGGCTCTTGCCGTAGGCGTGACCGGTTTCGAAGCCGGCGGCGATCAGCTCGCCCCAGATGTCCGGCAGCTCGTGCAGCTGGGCGCCGAACAGGTCGATGCGCTGGCCGCCGGTGATCTTGGTGTAGAGGTCGTATTTCTTCGCCACCTCGCCGATGGCGATCAGCCCCTCGGGGGTGATCTCGCCACCCGGGATGCGCGGCACCACCGAGTAGGTGCCGTTCTTCTGCATGTTGGCCATGAAGGTGTCGTTGGTGTCCTGCAGCGGAATCAGCGCCGGATCGGTGATCGGCTGGTTCCAGCACGAGGCCAGGATCGAACCCACCGTCGGCTTGCAGATGTCGCAGCCGACATGGCCGCGGCCGTGTTTGGCCAGCAGTTCGGCGAAGCTCTGGATGCCCTCGACGCGGACGATGCCGTAAAGCTCCTGACGGGTGTAGGCGAAGTGCTCGCAGAGGCTCTTGTCCACCGCCACGCCGCGCGCGGCCAGCTCGGCATCGAACACCAGCTTGAGCAGGGCGCTGCAGCCGCCGCAGCCGGTGGCCGCCTTGGTCGCGGCCTTGAGTTCGCCGAGATCGGTGACGCCGGCGTCGACCTGGCAGCACACCGCGCCCTTGCTGACGTTGTGACAGGAGCAGATGGTCGCGCTGGCCGGCAGGGCGTCCGGGCCAAGCGTCGGAGCGCCCTCGGTCTGCGGCAGGATCAGCGCGGACGGATCGGCCGGCAGCTTGATGCCGTTCTGCGCGTACTGCAGCAGGGTGTCGTAGTAGCTGTTGTCGCCTACCAGCACTGCGCCGAGCACGGTCTTGCCATCGGCGGATACCACCAGGCGGCGGTAGCTGGCGCTGGCCTCATCGATGAAGCGGTAGCTGCGCGAGCCCGGCGTTGCGCCGTGGGCATCGCCGATGGAGCCTACATCCACGCCGAGCAGCTTGAGCTTGGTCGACATGTCGGCGCCGTAGAACGGCTCGTGCGGTTCCTCGGCCAGCTGCGCGGCGACACTGCGCGCCATGCTGTAGCCGGGGGCGACCAGGCCGAACACGCTGCCGTTCCAGCTGGCGCATTCGCCGATGGCGAAGATCGCCGGGTCCGAGGTGCGGCATTCGCTGTCGATGACGATGCCGCCGCGCGGGGCAATCTCCAGCTCCGCGACTCGGCCGAGGGCGTCCTGCGGGCGGATGCCGGCGGAAAACACGATCAGGTCGGTTTCGAGAAATTCGCCGTCGGTGAAGTTCATCCGCCAGGCGTAGTTCTCGCCGGCGACGATCTCCTGGGTGGCGCGCGACAGGTGCACGCTGACGCCCAGCGCCTCGATGCGCGCCTTCAATGCCGCGCCGCCTTCGCCGTCCAGTTGCACTGGCATCAGGCGCGGAGCGAATTCGACGACATGGGCTTCCAGACCGAGCGACTTCAGCGCATTGGCCGCTTCCAGGCCGAGCAGGCCGCCACCGACCACCACACCGCGCCTGGCGCTGCTGGCTGCCGCACGAATCGCATCGAGGTCGTCGAGGGTGCGGTAGACCAGTCGCGCACTGCCTTCGGCGCCAGTGATCGGCGGCACGAAGGGGTAGGAGCCGGTGGCGAGGATCAGTTGGTCGTAGGGCTGGCGGCCGGCGTTGGTGACGACCTCCTTGCGCTCACGGTCGATGCCCAGCACCTGAACGCCCAGATGGGTGTAGACGCCGTGGCGGCTGTAGTAGTCGGCATTGCACATGGCCAGCGACTCGGCGTCGCGACCGCCGAAGTACTCGGACAGGTGCACGCGGTCGTAGGCACGCTGGCGCTCCTCGCCGAATACATGCAATTCGTAGCGGGAGAGGGCGCCGCGCTCGATCAGCTGTTCGATGCAGTGGTGGCCGACCATGCCGTTGCCGACGATGACCAGTTTTTTGTGCGTGAGCGGAGTGACGGTAGAACTCATGGCCTTTCCTCAGTCGAGCTGCTGCGGCACGTGGCCGGCAAAACGCAAAAAGGCGCCTGGAGCTGGTATCAGCTCCAGGCGCCTTTGCCTGGTATCGA
>Ga0172382_10002259_pt1 | contig 32675 bp, 22 predicted proteins | sample Leawel138RmetaG_FD_122245 | JGI IMG/M metagenome (GOLD analysis project Ga0172382, IMG submission 122245) | Leachate microbial communities from a municipal landfill in Southern Ontario, Canada - Leachate well 138R metaG | ecosystem: Engineered > Solid waste > Landfill > Unclassified | place...
CAATATGATTTTAGCTATAACAATTATCTTTGTAACGGATATTGTTTTCGGAATTGCATCAGGGAAAAAAATCAACAAAGAGAAAATCGACATAAAGAAAGGATTTGCGGCGATAAAGCTATTAAAAGAAGAAAAAAAATTAAAAAATAAAACAACAATAAAAGCCAATAATGATGGATATAACCTAAATGAAAAAAGAAAATATACATTAAAAGAATATTTAAAAACATTAAAATAAAAGAGATAATGAAAGAAGTTAAGAAAAAAGTATTTGACAGATTAAACGAGAAACAAGGGAAAACTCTTCCTGAGACAATAGTAGCAAGGGCCGAGAGTATAATTATAGCACTTATCTATAATATGCCTGATGCCACACAGTATAATGAGACTACATTTATAAGTAAAGGTATATTAAATAAATATGCCAAATCAGTAAATATGGAAATAGAAGCATTCGCTGAGATGTATCCATATGGTTTAGCTCATGGTATAATCTTGTCGATAGGTGAAGGTATAAAGAGTGATATGAAGACAGGTGATAAGGTAATGCTTAGGTCTATGCCATCTGAACATTTGATATATAATGGAAAAATATTCCATGTTATCAAGGAATGGGATATTTCCGCTATAGTAAAGAATAACGATATAGATAAATATAATTCATGATGGAAAAGATACATTTCAAGGAAGGTGATGACGTAGCATTTAAGGATAACCTTTACCAGAAAATGAATGTCATAGAGATAGTATACAGGATAATAGAAGTGCCTGATAAACCAAAAGCGGATGGTTCGGGTTTCACCAAGAAGAAAGTAAATAAATTAGATGGCATAATATGTTTATGGTACGATTTAAAAGGAAATCTTCACAAAGAAAAATTCCATAGTCGTGTTATAGTTCCATGGAGTATAGCAGAGAGAGGAGCAGAAGCCGTACATAAATACCTACAACCGATATGAGCGAAGAAATAACTGATAAAATCAAAGATTTGATGGAAAACGATAAGAATGGAAAACTAATAATATTAATAACAAAATTAGTTGATGATAGATTTACTTCTATCAATGAAACACAAATTGATATTAACAAAAAGTTAAAGTCCCTTGATGACAAGATGACTTCTTTACAAAAGACCGAAGAGGAAGTAAAAAAGATAAAAAGGGATATGTTGATAATGGAACCATTAAGATTTTATTGTCTTCATCCAAAGTTGGCGATGATATTAGTTATAGCCATAGTACTTGGTATAGTAATGGCATATTATAGTGGCTTAAACACTTTATTTAATTATATAATAAAATGAAACCATTTAAATTTTTTCTTGAGTTGATTAAAGAAGGATCCGAGTATTCAAGCAGGTCATTCTCCATTGTGGCAAGTGTTATTATTGGTTTTATCATAGGTATTGTGATAGCTGTTTCCTTGATGATAGATGTGATATATGATGGGAAAATAGATAGTGATATGGATGGAATCGCATGGATTCTTGCAGGAATAGGAGCACTTATTACAGGAGGTAATATAGGAAAAATTTTTAAATCTAAATATGAAAAGAAAGGAGAAAAAGATGTATAAGATAAGAGGAATTCCAAAGACATATTGTGTAGTATACAGATGGGCATTACAGATGAATTATACTATAGGAGATTTTTTTATAGAAAAATCGAAAATATGTAATTCCCTTGAAGACAAAGTCAGGGACTATAATAAAGACGGGGACTTACAGGATAAAGGGGAGGCCAAGGTATTTGGTGAGACTGCCATTCCTTATACACCTGAAGGATTCTGCTATCTTGCATGGATAGAAAATAACCCTAAATTTGGCATTTGCTTGCGTATTTTCGGCGTTAATGACTTTGAGGGTATATTATGTCATTCAGGAAACGAACCTCGAAATACACAAGGATGCGTGCTTGTAGGGATAAATGATAAAAAGGGATGGGTGTCTAATAGTAGAGCATGTCTTGATAAGATATGCGAAAAGTTGCTTACAAAGGTAGGCATGAAAGAGAAATTTCCATTTTACGTTAAAGATAGAGGTGATGTTAAGTTATAATGAAGAAAAGGAAGAAGTTGTAATTGTTCCAGAGGCATTGGATATTCCTGCTGTAAGGGACCTTTATATTAATGATAAGATAGGGGATAAGTCTTATTTTAAAAAGGTATGTAAATGGGTGTATCATATGTATAATAGAGATCATCCCCTATCTAATCTTCCTTACCAGGAAAGAAAGATACTCGTATTAGAATCCTACTTCAATGGAAGGATGCCAACCAATATTGATGGGAATAGGAGGGTTGTGGCATTTATAGAACTTTACAAGATGCTACAAATGGGAGTAGAGGAACGGTTAGCAGAAACAATTAAAGAGGCTATATCTATTGAAAAGGAAAGAGTGGCTAACCTTGACACAAAAATCAAAGAGAAGATAGAAATACCTTATTGTCTAAACTATGATTTTGATTTGTATAGAAAAGATGAGAATGGTAAGTTTATAAAACTAAAAGCACATGAACTTACGGGCACTATAAAAAAGGAAGTAGAACTTAATGATAGCAATATATTAATTAAAGAAGTGGATAAAAGTTTTAAGTTATCCCAACAATATGATGAGGCTGTCAGAAGGGCTAATATAGAGAAGGGGGAATTAAAATTGAAATACGACGGGGTATCCATATTGGAAAAATACCATAGTATGACTAAAGAACAACAAAAAGCATATTTGAAGGCATGATATTCATAGACACCAAACGATTTTCTCCTGTTGTACAAGGCAAAGATTTGCCTCGTGAGAATGATTTATTCTATAAGGATTATCAAGAGGTGATGTCTTTAAATCAAAAACAACTCATACAATATTATATAGACAAGAATATAGTTATAGACGAACAATGGTGGAAGAAACAGATATATAGATGTCTTAATGGTTATATTGTAGAAAATGCCATTGCTAAGGGAGGAGACTTCCTTATAGATGGCATAGATGCCTTATGGACAGAAGACGATTGTTTTCTTCCTGAATACAACTTATGGATAAAGAATAAGACAGTATACATATCAGGATTCTATTATTTTTACCTTAACTTCTGGAAAATGCGTGGCGCGAAGGAAGATGAGGAAAGAAAAACACTTATAAATCCCAACTTTTTAGCACATCAATTTCTGTTTTCACGCAGACTTGAAATGATGATAGAACAAGAAAAGGATTGTCAAGAAACAAAATCACGACAACTTGGATTTTCGGAAGAAATAGCATGTAAGTTAGGATATAATTACTTATTCCTTCCCATGTCTCAAAATATTATAGTAGCAGGAGAACAAACAGATGCAGACAATACATTCTTTAACTTTACAAGAGGATTAGATGTACTTTCCAACACACAGTTCACATTACGTAAAGCACGTGGTTTTGACAATAAACAACATGTGAAATCACTAAATGGATCAGAGGTTTTTACGGAAAATGCCAATGATGATCCAGAAGCACTATCACGTTATTCTCCTTATTTTGTAGTTTTTGAAGAAGTAGGTAAGGGGAAAAAGGGATGGTCCCTTAAAGTAGCAGGGCATGTCAAACCGTCTATAAAAGTAGGAACAAAAAAGACAGGATATCTTTTGTATATAGGAACAGGAGGCAGCATGGATAAAGGAGTAACGGATTTACAGGAAAGGGCATACCATCCGGAACAGCATGACTGCTTATCTTTTACAAACAAATGGAAGAAAGAAGGAGATACTGGAAATGTGAAGGTAGCACATTTTTGTCCTGCATATACATATAAGATACTTGACAAGGACGGAAATCCAAAAGTAAAAGAAGGAATAGAATATATTCTTAAAGAAAGAGCATTATTAAGTGCTAAGGAAAAATACACACATATATCCACACAAGCAATATATTTGGATGATGTTTTTCAAACCAATTCAGGAGGTTATCTAGGACCTGAAAGGGTACGTTTGCTTATGCAGAGATATAACTATATCATATCCCATAAGGAAGCACAGATAACACGTAAAGGACATTTGGAATGGAATAACACAAAGGATATGAATGCTGGCGTTCGTTTCGTTGATGCAACAGAAGAAGATCTTATAAAAGAACAATGGTATTGTGAAATAGTAGAAGAACCTGATACAACACCTAATGGTGATGTATATGCCAATCTTTATGTAGGAGGTACGGATACTTATAACCAGGACGAGGCAGAGACAAGTGATTCGTTAGGTTCTTTTACTGTGTATAAGAAATGGAGGAATGAAAGCGACAGTCCATTCTCCAATACATGGGTAATGCTTATTCTTGAAAGACCAGGTATAGATACTGGAGGGCAGGAGAGATTCTATGAACATGTACTTATGGGATGCATATATTATAATGTACTTAATAACATAGAATATGTAAATCCACATATTTTTGATTATTTTCATAAGAAGAATGCTTATAAATATCTCATGGAAAAACCTTCTCTTGCCTTTGCAGGACAAATCAAAGAACAACGTTCATCTAACAGATATGGTACGGATAAGAGTTTAAAGCCTCATGTATTATCAAATTTAAGAGATAAGATAGACGAGGAGCAAATAAATAGGTTGTGGATACCAAGACAGATATTAGCTTTTGCTAAATTCAGATATGTACCAGGTGATAAATACAATTGTGATATAACAATGGCATCAGCAGAGAGTCTTATCGCTTATAAGGAAACGGAGAACCTGTCTATTGTAGATGTAAAGTCAAAGACTATAGAAAAAGCATCTATATGGAGAGAAGTAGGAGGAATATTACAAAGGGTTGCAATATGATATATCAAGGAGGAAAGCCAAAGAACAAGCCATTTGATAAAAGGGAAATGGCAAGATTTATAGCGAGTGCGGAATCGTTCTCCGATAAACCGTACAAAGATGCTAATGGATATTGGACTATAGGTTACGGACATAAGTTGTCGGATGATAAATCTATTGAGAGATGGCAAGGAGATTATGCGGATGGCATAACAAAACAGGAGGCCATACAATTATTAGAACAGGATATGGACAGGAATTGGGGTTATCTTGAAACGGAGATGAAGAATAAGGGGGTGAATATAGACACTCTTCCTGAAGATATAAAGGCAGCTTTTATGATGTATTCTTATGGGGGTACTGCTACACCAATCAAGTCTGGAGTTATAGATATGCTCGTAGAAGCCCAGAAACAGGGTTTTTCTGACACTTCGAGACGAATGATATCGGAGAGGGTGTATAGGGAGAGCGAAGGAAAATTAGGCGGTATACAAACCCGCATGGCTCTTTATAGGGCAATGATAGAAGGTAAGTATGATTATGACTTTGACAGGAATAATTTTGGACGTGAAAATTGGAATATATATTCCAATGCAGAAAAATATAAAGCATACAGATATAATAATTATAACTATACATATAAAAAAGTCGTTGGAGAAGATAGAAAAATATATGAATATAATCTTAATAAATATAATCCATATTTAGATGCAGGAATACAAGGAGATATAGATAAAAGGACATATATCAATGAACCTGATAGAGATAAATTAATTTTTAAAAGCCTTAGTTGGTAATGAATAAAGAAGATATAAAAATACGTGCAAAGAAGATAGCGGAATCGGAACCAAGAATTCCATTATCAATAAAACAAGATATAATCAATTGGAGTTATTATAATAATAATCCAAACAAGAAGAAGTATGAATATCTTATAAAGAAGGGTGATGCACGTATGCCTATGTATACAGTACATATACCTTGTCAGCGACCAATATGTGATGTACTTATATCCCAACAGGCAAAAAGGACATGGCAATTTACCGTATCTGCAGTGGACAGGGATTCATTGCAGGCTAAATGGGAAGCAAAACAGAAGGCATATATAGATGCACAACGACAACTGTACAAGGAAAAACAGCAATTCTATGAAGATTATATCTTCCAAACGCAACAACAGATGCAACAATTACAACAGATGTTGCAGAAACAACCCGAATCTCAGGAAGAAGCACAACAGATAATGCAACTACAACAACAATATCCTTTTATTCAAAAGGAATTCGACAAGATATTACGTGTCTTTAATGAAGAACATACCCTTACACAAGAAACAATAGAAAATATAGAACATTTTTATTCTTTTAAATATAAAGATATAAGGGAGGAGCTTGCACAGAAGATAATGATAAAACTACGCAAGGACTTCGAGGTGAAAGCCAAGTCGATAGAAAACATGAGGCAGAATGTAGTTATCGGTAAGGAGGCATATCTCGTTTATATGGATGAAAAAACAGGAGAATTACATTATGAGGTATTAGACCGTATAAACGTGAAATATCCTATTATAAAAGGAATACGCAATATACAAGATGGACCATGGGTGTCTATTATGGACACTATACCTTGCACGGAATTAAAGGAAGCATATGGAGAACAACTTAAAAAAATTGGCGTAGATTTGAATGTGGAAATAAAGGATAATACTTATAATTCAGAGGGTTCTTTTGTATCTGTCCCTGGTTATGGAGCCATTTTTACCGGAGAGTTGGCTGCTGATGGTAATGCAGCAAGGGAACAAGGAATACAAAGAGAACGAATATGGTTTAAGGAAACAAGAGAGGTAAAATTCAAGGTATCAAAAAATCAACGTGAGGATGCTATGGTTAAAGAATTTATACATATGGTTCCCATAGACAAAATATTACTTGATAAGAAAAAATATAAATATGTAAAGATAGAGATAGAAGGAAAGACGGAGGAATATTATATAAATAGAAATGATAAGACGGATAAATATCTTGTCAGTGATACCGAGTTATATGATAGTGATAAAGATAAAGTTGAAACACGGTATACACAAGATAGATATTCATGTACGATAATCAATAATACGTGGTTGGTAGATATACAAAAAGACAATAGGATAATACGTTCAGTGGATAAACATTCTAAATTCAATCTTCCTGTCTTTGGAAAAACCTATAATTCCGTTATGGACCAACCATATTCTATCATAAAAAATACTATAGATTTGCAAGACCTATATAATAGTATATATATGCTACGGCAACTTGCCTATGCTATAGCAGGTGCCAAAGGACAGGTTATAGATAAATCTCAGAAACCTGATGGTATGACCATGGATGAATGGGAAGCTAATATCAGCCAAGGTAGGATGTATATACAAACAGTGGATGTACAAGGAAGGAAAATAAACAATTCTTTTAATCAGTGGAATTCATTTGACAACACTGTGTCTTCATCTGTACAGTATTACGATAATGTGCTTATGCAGATAAAGGAGACTATGGGTGAAATAGTAGGTGTCAATAGACAACGACAGGGAGAACTTATAAAAGGAGATCTTGTAGGAAACACGGAAATAGCATTACAACAATCGCATCTTATAACGGAGATATTATACGAGGAACATGACTATATAGAAGCAAAAGCATTAAATGAACTTTTAATGTTATATCTGAGATTTGGAAAAATTGATAACACATATATGGAATTTAATGATAGGACAAATGGCAGGGATATATTCCATCTTCCACCGGAGATGTTTAAAGGTATAGATCTTGAACTTACCGTTGAAAATAACAATAGGGAACAACAAAATATAGAATTATATAAACAGATATTACAATCTGAATATTCAAAAGGAACAATAGATGCTAATGATCTATCGGAACTAATAGATATAGAATCCCTTATTGAGATGAGAAAGAAAACAGAGGCTATCATAAAGAAAAAGAATGATATTGCCATGAAAAATCAACAGGCACTTCTTGATCAACAAAAGGAAAACGATAAAGAAATTAAACAATATGAACATGAACTAAAGATGCAAGCTCAAGAACATGCTAATTTCATTGCTGAAAAACAGTTGGAGATAGCAAGTTTCATAGCCCAAAGCAAGGCACAGGTGGACCAACAGGATATTCTAATGAAACAATATATAGAAGATAAAAAACACGAGAGAGAAATAAAGAAAATCGCTAATGAAGATAAGGTAGAGATGTCATATCTAGCAGAACAGTCAAAGAGTAGTAATGTACAACAGAAGTTAAGTGCTTTACAGATTAAGTTAGATGCCATGTTCAACGCTATAAAGTTGGGTGTAGACAGCAAACAGATAGAATTAGGGCATAAAGAGAATGTCAAGAAGTTAGATACGGAGAGTAAAAAAGTGGATGCTATGAATAAGAAGAACCCTGAAAAAATAAAAGATTGATATGGATAAAATAAAAAGATATCGAGAGATACAAAATAAATATGGAGATGATTTATCGAAGATGCCTCCTGAAATATTGGAAGAATATAAAACACTTCTAACAGATATAAGAAATAATTATACTCCTATTGAACTTGGAGAAACAGTATCCGTTAAAACAACAGAAAAAGATAATACTGCGGATATTTTAAATATGATGGCTGAGAATATCAAAAAAAATAAGGGTGATATATTCGCAAATAAAATGTTAAATGATGTGATGTCATTGGGAGAATTATATCATAATATAAATGAACCTAAGTTTTCAGGTACAGGTGTAAGGGAACCATATCTTACCATAGGACAAAGGATATCCGCTAAACCCGTTATAGATAAGTTGGAAACGTCAAAGAATGCCACCATAAAACAACTACAGGCTATAGGACGGCAAGATCTTATTCCTGCTGTTATGAAAGCTGCGGAAACACAAATTTCAGAGGCGATAACAAATGCAAACAATATTAATGCTAATTTTGCACAACAGACAGAACAGTTAAACACGCAAGCATTGAATCAGGGTATACAATTAGGACTAAGCAATGAACAATTCAATGCACAGATGAGGGAACAGAAGGAGGCTATGAAAGGAGCTGCTATATCGGAGAACCTGACGAATATAAGGGCTTCGACAAAGGACTACCTGAATAGTATGACCGCCAATAGGGATAATGAGGTGTCTATGGCTATGTATCTTTCAGCATTAGAAGATCCCGAAGTACAAAAGGCACTTGCGAACTTTATGAAGAATAGAAACAAACGAACATATCAAGATAATCTAAAGGATGTAACCAAAAATTAATAACTATAAAAATTTAAAAGAGATGTCAGAACCAGAAGAATTAAATCAGATGTTAAATTCCTCTACCTTTTTAGAAGGTAAGGAAGAACCAGAAGTAATTATTGAAAAGAAAGAACCAGAAGGAAAAGAAGAAGGAGAAAAACCAAATCCTCATTTGGATAGTCTACATTCGATTTTCAATGAAGGAATAGAAAAAGATGATGATAAGATTATCTTTGATGAAAAAATATTCAATGGTAAAAAAGATGATGGTACAGGTTATACCATCGACGAAAAAAGACAACATATTATAGAAACATTATTAAATAAAACCACATTAGGAAAAACAAAGGAAGTAGATGCTTTTGTCCGTGATATTATCACAAAATCATTTCAAGATGATTTCGATTTAGAACAGATAAAACCACCTGATAACATAGAACCTGATATATCGGATGTCAATACGATCGTTAAGAAAGTCTATACTATAAAGTACGGGCCTGACACAGATGCCAACTTAACGGAAGAAGAGATAGAGGAGAAGTTAAAGACTATATCCGATGCAGACAAGAAACTTATTGTAGCAGATTTTAAACAAGCAATAAAACAAGTACAGGCACAAAAGAGAGAAGAGGAAATAAAGAAACAAGATGAATTGTTAGACAAACAGGTGGCTCAATATAATAAAGATACTGATGCTGCCGTTAAAATGTTTGTTGAACAATCAAAAACCAAGGATGTGTTTGCAGGATTCAAGTTTGGCCAAGCCGATAAAGAAGAATACTTGAAAGATATTCCTATGTTTATGAAGAGAGAAAAAAGTAAATTAGAAGATGGAAAAATATATGCTATATCTCCTGCTGAAAAGGTATTACAGGATATAATAAAAGATCCAAATTCTTTATTAGAACTTATACCTTTTTTATGGTTGAAATCCAAAGGCAAACTTGACGGATATTCTACTATGCTTTCAGAAAGGGTGAAATGGGATGTATTCGATCGATTAGATGGAGAGAAAAATAAGTATATACAAAATAGCAATAGCCAGGAAGCAGACATGCGACAAATGTTAGATGCCGAGGCTATTTTAATCTAAAAAAATATCAATTAAATGAAACGTATTAATAAAACGCCACAATCGGTGGCACAAGAATCAATCAGTAGCAAGATGCTTATGGAATTTGGTATGGCTAATGCAGATTTCGTTCCTATTATGATGTCTGCACATAAAGATGTAGCTCCATTAACTGCATTACTTGCAGCCAGAGGTAGAACCACCAAAGGTATTAATTACACATCTAATTTTATAGATAGTGATGGAGCACCTACGGGACGTTATCGTACTGTAGGATCCAATTGTATAGAGTATAGAATCGAAAAAGAAGATATTCCTATCTGTCATTTTAAAGCCAATGCTGCAGGAGAGGTTTATATTGATGATATGAACGATTCCTCGAATATAGGCAAAGGTAAAAATGGATTCTGGGTATTTACAGACAGTAATATTGCTGGGTATAAGGATAAAATACAATTAGCAGATGGAGAAACTCAACTGTTGATTCTTAATGATCCCGAACCTTCATCCAATAACACATGGAAGAACTATGTAAAAATAGTATCTTCTGAATTAAGTGATGTTGTAAATGAATCTTTATTGCAAGAAGGAATGGAATTTCAACTGCATTCTACATTACATGAACAAGATTTTTCTGAAACGGGTAATGAGCGTTACAACTTTGGAACTAAAGGTCGTACATATCTTACTCTACAACGTATCAAATATTCATATTCTGGCACAGCATATGCTATGGATAAGAATAAAAAAGTATCTGGTTATTTTATGGAACATGCAGGGGTACAATCTTTTATTAGTGAAGCTGACTATCAGATGGTACGGTATGCATCCCAATTCAACGAAAACGCTTTATTAGAAGGAAAGCAAACTGTATCGCAAGACCTCAACAAATGTATATTACAAGATGAGAGAGGACGTGATTTATTAGCAGGAAACGGTATTATGTATAGTGGAGATGGTCCATTTAAATTCCCTATCACTTCAAAAGGGTTTACAGCCACATGGTTCAACTCTTTTATGAGTGATATAGATCAATATGTAAATCCTGATAGTGATGGTGTACGTGAAGTAGCTCTTATTTGTGGAACACGTCTTAGAATGTCTTTCAATCAATTTCTTGCAGATAAAAATGTGAATGTAAAGGTTCAAAACATGCAGTGGAAAAATGGTGAAAAACAGGGCATCATAGATACATATTCTTATTATGAATTTGCGGGTATACGTGTTATTCTATTGGAAAGTAATCACTTTGCAAATAAAGCAGGTATTCAATTGAATGATGGTAGCCGTACTAATGAATGGATGGGATATGTTGTTCCTCTTGGAAATACGAAATCAGGTCAAGTAGGAGTTACATTATGTCAACTTCGTCCTTCTGTTAAGGGTACTGTAGCAGGTATTGATAAGGGAGGTAATATAGCTTCTTCTGTAGATGGAACACATACTCATATGTTATGGCAGAATGGTGTTATATCGTTAAATCAGGTGTGCCAAATTTACAGACCATGGAATTCAAGTATGATAACAAGTATTAATTAAAAAACATTAAAAAATCATAGAGATGGAGAAACAGAGTAATAAGATCAGAATTTATCTAAAGAGTCCCGCACATAGAAAGATGGGATATATTATTCCTATCATAGAAGATAATGGAAGATTCAAGACAGGACAGGATTTAACGTATGAACAGATGATAGGTAAGGAATTATTGACTGAATCGCAGAAATTAAAATATCCATTTGTCATCAATCCAGAAGTTTCACACAAGATAATGCATAATATCAATATGGATAGAAATGATCCAGAAGTTAATGCAAAGATAACTCTTGCCATATTGTCAGAGTCCATAGCTGAAAGCAAGATGTCCTTTAATCCAGGTAAACATGAAGGATATATAATAGATCCTATAGCTGATGCAAATGTTGAAAATAAAACATTTGATAAAGTGCGTATAGCCATGGATATTGTCGGTAACACAAAGAAAGAAGATTTGGAAATATTAGTATTGTTAGTATCATTACAACATAACTCTCCAAATGCAGATGGATTAGTAACACCTGACTTGCAAATACAATATCTATATAAGGTAGCAATAAATATCCCAGATAACATTATCAATAGTGATGCAAGACATAATAGTTCGATAAAAGATCAATTGTTTATTGCCTATTGTATAAAACATAAGTTGATAAGACGTAAAGGGAATAACTATGTTATAGAAGAAAGTGGCAAGGAGGTTGCGTATCTTGGTACTACCATGATTAAAACCATATCATATTTGGAAAACAATCCTATCTTTAAGGATAAGTTGCAGACTAAACTACAGGAAGTAGAACCATATTATATGGTAGAAATAGAAAAACAACGTACTATAGGTGAAAATTTGATACCTATAGATATATTGAAGAATAATATCTATATATCCATTCATGGTATTCCTGGTGTTACGGATGCAAAAAATAAAGTTGATCTTTCCAAGGCAAAAGATTTGTTAGATGAATACTACGAAAGAAGTGGTAATAGTTATACCAACGATTATAAGGTGTTATACAAGGAGTTTTTGAAGAAACAACTTGAATTTGCAATTGATAATTTAAAAGTTGAATTTGCTAAGAAGAACACAAAAATGATTGAGGCTTGTACTATAAACGGACCATTTGCTGAATTCAGAAATGAAGTTAAGGCTTTAGAAACAGAAGAAGAGAAAAGAGAGTTTATGTTATCAAAATACATAGACAGAAAGAACACAGAATATGAAGCTAAATTGCAAGAAATCGATAATCTATAGTTATGTTAAACACTTATAGGGAACTTTTTACATATTTTCTTGATGGTATCAAAAAGACATATACAGCAACAGTCCATCCTGATGTTTTCGTTCGTATATTTAATGAATGGGGAATATTACAATGGACAGCCGATAATATGTCTGTTAAGGAAGGAGTCGAATTGACTCAAAAACAAATCGACGACCTTCAAAATCTTTTGGTAGAACAAGAAATATCTCGTATCTCAAATAATACTATATCATTATCTTCTTTAAGTTATAAATATCGTAGACTTGGTAATATACGTGTAAAGGTAAATTACGATAGTCAACAATGCGATACATGTAACAGAACAGGAATCTCGGAATGGATGCCTGTTAAGGTAATGAGAATAGATCAGGAACCCGTTGTTAATAATTCGGTATTTCGTAAGCCAAGTGCAATGAAAGTATACTATAAACAAATAGGAAATAATATAATATTTGATACAGGTAATACTGTTGATGTCGTAAAGGCAAAAATACAATATTACAGATATCCACAAGAACTTATTTCTTCTATATATGATAGTAGTACGGATTTGCATGTATGGAGCAATACTACTTTTACGGATTTATATAGCGAACAAAAAAAGGAGATATTAGATAACTGTATAAAGATTTACCTTGAAAGAGTAAAAGACGATAGATATAAAACATTCTTGCAACAGCAAAGTATTAATGATATAACAAAATCTTAAAAAATTTATATATGCAAAATTTAAAATATCCGGTAAAAAAAATATTTATACCGAGCATTAGTTTGACAGATATTAAAATGTATAAGTCTTCTGAGGATGGAAGATTTGTCTTACATTTTTTAAAAGAAGGTTATAGCATAAAAGGACAGGCAGCCCCAGCAGCCTTTACCGATCCTACTGCTACTACCATTCAAACGGGATTACAATATCTATCCCGTACAACGACTAACTTTGGACAACCTTCGAGTTTCCTCATATCTTTTTCCGATCAATCAACAGACCATAATGGTCTTGCCATATCGATAAGAGAAATGGTAGAAAGACCTGGATTTGATAACTCCAAAGACAATAGAGAATTTCGTACTTATAACGGTTATGTGGTAAATCCTACTATTACCAATGGTATTATAGATGCAACATCTATGGAGACCATGAAAATCCAGATTATGGAGGCGATGGAAGATGCTTTTAAATCACGTAATAACATAGATTATTTATCTGATGATTTATATTCATCGGCTATAGCACGTAAGGTTGTATCTTTATCTTCTTTATTGACATCTACTGCATTAGGTGTTACTCCTGGAAAGACTACAACAGTATCACAAGCAGCTACAACTGTAAGATATACAATTACTGCTACCAATGATACCACAGATAATCAATGGGGAGTACAAGATAGTACAACAGGAATTACGGTAACCGAGGCACAGGCCATAGCACAAGGTGTTGATACAACCACCTATGAATACTATAGTATTGCCGCAGGTACTGTTGGAAGTGCAACTAGTGTTACCTATACAGCAGGTACGGCATATACACTTGATCCATTAGGTACATTACCTAGTGCAAATGCTATTTCACAACTACAATACAGTATAGATTCTGATACTACAACAGCAACCGTATTCTTACGTACTGTAAATCTAACGCCATATTTTGTTGCTAACCTTGGTGGTGTATATCATGTATTTAGTAAGACAGACTTTGAGGATTTTGATGCTTCTGCTACAGGAATTACATCTACAACACTATTATGGATACGAGGAGCTTCTTCTTATGTACACTTTGAAATATTAAATCCTGATTCGCAAATAGAGGTAAAATACCTACAAATTGATCAATTGGATTCTGGAGGTACTAATTATTTAAATACGGGTACTACCAATTCCGATGGATTGGTGAACGTAGGAAACATGCTTAATTTAAATACATTTGATGGTGTTAATTTCCACTCACAAGGACCTGGCACATATCCTATATTAACAGCATATAAGATAGCAGAGGAGTTTCGTGCTTATAATATGGCACCTGGTGCATTTGAGGCTGCATTATATGGAAGTTTTCCTGTTGTAGGTACTGAATATGTAAAATATGAAATATGTTCAGAAATACCCGATATTCCTAATTTACATGGGGCAAGTCATAGAAACAGTTATCATCAACGTTTATTAATTTATGCTCCTTTGTCATTGGTAGATGATGCAAAATGGGATGATCCTGAAGCATTGAATGCATGGACAGGATGGAAAGCAGATACAGCTACGTCAGCAGCCATGTCATTTGAACAACTTTTATTATATTTTACAGGTACGGTATTAACGTCTTGGAAATAAAACATGGTGTTTGATGGGGAGGATTTTTATCCTCCCTTGACAACATCACAACATCAAAGATAATGGCAAAGTTAAAAGAACATATAGAGTTAATAAAGGAAATCTTGCAATCTTACATGCCTACTGATGATTTTAATATAGATGATGAAATCATATTGGGTGTGATGAATGTTATACGTGCTGCACTTATACGTCAGGATAAACACAAGATAGATTCGTCAATGTACCAGATTGTGGACTGTTTGAAAGTAGAGTGTGTAGAGCGTACATGTAGTATAGCGGGATATACTGTAAAAACAGATGGAATAAAAAGGATAAAGTTACCTCCGTTAGTAAAGAATATGGCTCCTTATGATATAAGATATCTTGGTGGTTCTGATTTGGAAACTAATGGTACTAGGTTGAGTGTAGAAGGATTTGTGAATTTTAAATATACAAGATATACAAAAGAACTATTTCATTATTTATTGTTGGATGATGGATGTTATCTAAGGAATACACCGTCTATAAATAACGAAGAAGTAAAACTGCTTACAGGTGTCTTGTTATTAGATAATCCTATAGATGCATGTAATTGGACTGATGATACCACATATCCATGTCCTAGTGATTATAGGTTACAGGTATTGACAATACAACATATATTAAGTGGATATAATATTTATCCTGATGAATATAATGATGCTAGGGAACAATTACGTACATTTAATTTAAATAAATCACAACAACCTCAAAACTATATTAAAGATGAACAATGATATTAATATAAAATTAGTTACTTTTACATGTGATTATGATATTACAGGAAGTAATGGTACGGTAAAATATTTTAAATTGAGGGACCAGATGTTTGCCAATGGTCCTATAAAGGTGTTGGTAGATTATGACAAGATAGTAAATATGTATAAGTATGTGGAAGGTGATGAGTTTTGGTTGTTACCTGATGATATAGTTGTAAGTGGGGATAATTTAATACCAGATAGTAGAAAAAGCATGCTAAAATGGTATAAAGAGAAATATTGGATAGATTGGAGTGGTGATATAAGAGGATTAGTATTAGCATTGGAAGGAATAGACATACACGGCAAGGTAGAACATAATGGACAGGCTTTATGGGAAGAAATACAAAAGGTAAGTCCTAATGTAAATGTCAAGTTTAATGCAAGTGAGAGAGTATGTCTGGAACAAGTAGAATATGATGGTAATGCTGTATATATTATAAAACGATAATTATGTTTATAAGACCGGAAGAAATATTAATGGAGCTAACAAGGACTTACAAGACTAAGTCCTTTGGACTTTCTGATGTCATAGAATGGTGCATGCAGGTAGAGACGGATCACATCTGTGATGTAGATGTAATGAATAAATATGTTGTGGATTTGAGAGTACATAAAGGGAGGGTAACGCTTCCTATCAATATATATAGAATACTTGTTATTACGGATCAAAGCGGAAATGTTATAAAACATAAGACTATAGGAGGATTATATATACATGGATTGGATAAATATGAAGGGGAATATATAAGGATAGAATTTTTAGGTGTAGTTATGGATTATGATTGTATTCCACTTATTGCTGCAAGTCATAAGGATGCATGTAAACGGTATATTATAATACAGTTATTTGAAGATGAGGCTTTGTCTGATGTGAATATGTATAAGATGCAACAGAATAGATGGGCTGAATTTGCAGGAATAGTCATAAAGACAAAACAAGGATTTAGAGAATGGACAATGGATGCCATAGCTTCTTTGTCCACTCACAGGTATAACGAACCTTTCAAAGACCTTTATTATAGATTGGCTGAAAGAAGCGGAGAGAGAAAAGTGTATAACATGCCCTCAAACGCACAGAAACGGGGCGAAAATGAAGAATTAGATATTATGGATATAAAGACACTCATGGACCAATACGTCGATTTAATCAACGAAACAGTGCGAAATTTACCACACACGAAAAGTATAACGTTTATATTGGGTACGGACGGGGTATTCCAAAGTAATATATGGACTATAACATTATTATCATCTATGGGGATAGATACTTTCTCTATGTGTTCCGTTACGGTATACAAGAATGGTGCTTTGATGATAATACCCGTTACATGTACGGCAACGACAATAGTCATAGATTTATCAAATGCTCAATATGATCCTACGGCCACATATACAGCAGCAGTAGTACCTCCAACAAACATATAGAGATGGAAGCACAATTAAATATATTCAATAAAGGATTAAATAGTGATATAATTCCTGGATTCCATGAAAATGGAATGTGGACATTTCCTACAATAAATGCAAGAATATACAATAATGGAAGAGGATTTGCCATTACTAATATGTATGGAAATACAAAGAGCGAAGAATATTATACGGAATTATTACCTCCTGAATATGATCCTTCTGAAATACCATCTCTTAATGATGAGAGAAGATATCAGGATAAAATTTATAGATATATAAATACTGGTATTGTATTACATGTTCCTCCTCCTCCAGATGTATCTTATTGGTTATATGTAAAGGAATACTATCCTGAATTATATTTTGAATCTTCAAGGGGTGCTGAAATAGTTCTTAAAGATAGGTATAGCCTTATAGGAGCATATTCTATTATGGGTATAGTTTTCTTATGTAGTGTTAATATGGATAGCGATCTTATAGAAATAGGATGTTTCCCTTCTCCTAAGGAAGGAGGAGGATTTGAACGTGTATATAAACCATTAAAAAATATTATAGATACTGTTGAATTATGTAATTTCAAAAATTCGATTACATTTAATTGGAATACTTCTAATCTATTGAGAATAGAAGGTAAAGTTGAATATGATAATACCGTTAATTTATATATATGTTCAGGCAATGATTTATTACGGGTGGTAAATAATGCTTTTGATATAAACACAGGAATATATCTTGATCATAGAAAATATAAAAGAAATGCTTTTGAAGAGGCGACAAGAAACGTCAAAACACAATCATTAACTCTTACAAAACATATTATAGAAAATGAAGATATAGTTATTAATTCTACAGGAGGAACTCTAAAATATGGACAGTATATATTTTATTTTAGATTTAGAAATCTTACATATGATACTACAAAATGGATATTTGAAACGATTCCTATAAGTATAGGATTAAATATAGAGGATGATGCAGATGGTTATACACAAGGAAAATTATCATCTTCAACTACATTATCAACGCAATCCATTACTATTCCTATTCCTGTTACAGATGCTTATACAGATATAGAAGTAGGATATATATATAAAGGAAGTGATAATAACTTTGATGATATAGTAGAAAAGGGTATTTTAACGGAGACATTCAAAATAATAGAAGGACAGTCTACGGTGAAAGTAAATATACAAACTATTTCTTCATCATCTGTATCTGAATGGGATAATGAGGAAAATAAAAAAACCGTCGAACTTATTCCTGGTGATATTCTTGCAGTAGATAATATATTATATCAAGCTAATCTTTCAAATGAGATTATGGATGTAAATATAATCAGGGAATTTTTTAAACGTGTAAAGTTAAAGTGTAAGGTAAAGCATGGCGATATTCCCATGCCTACCGATGATGTAATAAGGAATTTTGATATTAATGCGGAAATAGTATCAAGATTATTGGGAGGATCTTTTGTGGTTGGTTCTACTACAATTAAATATCATGGGGATGATTATATACAGGAAAATCCAGTTGGAGATACTATAGGACAACTTACTATAGTACTTACAGATAAAAGTCTTAATGGAGATTATTATTATAATAGCAAGACTTTGGATTCTACAAAATATACAGGAGGATATTTGTATACTATGGATACAATAACGCATTCAGAACTACTTGGATATTCTATATATACCGATGCCGATGCACTCAATTTTACTATAATTGAAGGAGAAAATGAATATATATTTGAATCTACAAATGTATATAACGAAAGATATGATCCAACAGATGGAAATTTAGAAAATAATACATCCCTTGACGCTTCCGATTATATCACTATAGTTGATGATAATACTGTATATATAAAAATATCTAATTTATCAATTGATGGTTTATATTGTTATATAAATAATACAAATCCAACTAATAAGTGGAATGCACATTTTGGTATTTATGATACATCTGGTGTATTTCAAAATGCTACAATAACTTTAAATTACAATGAGATAAAATTGCATATAAAATCAGGTGATAATTATGTGGATTTATTTATAGGTGAAAATGAACAGGATGAAATACAAAATGATGCTTATTATTCTGTAAAGGAACATATTATAGAAGATATAGGATATTTCGGTGGAGAGATATATGCTTTTAGTCTATTAGGCATAGATAAATATGGAAACCGTTATGGTCCTTTCCCATGTACAGGAATAGACCATTATTATGCAAATAATCTTGCAGACCTTGAATATGATGCTTATGAAGATGATGGCACAGAACATTATTCAAAGTTAAAAGCTGATGAAAATTCCTCTTATACCATAAGCGGAGATCGTAAATTTACTAAGAATCAACAGGGGATATATAGGTTTCCCTGTAGGGCGAATTATATCAAATCTCTTGATACAGACAACAAACTTATAAAGGAAGAAGGTCTTTCCGATGATATAGAAGATTATAATAATGATATTTTTAATCTTACACAAAGGATAAAAGTTGGAGATTCTTATAGTAGTGTTATTAATATTTTTAAGATAGCCTTTGATTTCACCGAAGCCTATAATTGGCTATCACAAGCCGATCCTGCAAATTCAGATAAAGAAACTGATATAAGTTTATTACAACAGTTTAGGAATAATATAGTAAAGATAGTTGTTTTACGAGCGAAACGAAATGGAGATGCAGATAATTTAATAGCACAAGGAATAATACAAAAACCTAATACTATTGTTCCTTATCCTAAATTTTATGAATTTGAAAATCTAGATAGTCAACGTGTCGGAATATTAAATCATAATTCATTTGAAAAACTTGTATCATATAACTTTGATATGATATATAATAATTGTTGTAAAAAAGGTACTAAGTGGTCTTCAAATCCTAATCTGTCTAGATTTAATTTACATGGACAACTTGGAAATTCAGCTATAAAAATAAAAGAAGATTCCAATTGCATAGGCGATGTTATATATCCTGATGGACTAAGAAATTTTGATGGTATAGAACATCAACGTGCATTTATATATTCAGGTAGGTTTTGTTTCCATGACATGGATATGAAATGGGACGGATGGTATAACCAGGTGATAAAATATGCACAAGGTACAAATATAGCTACGGCTCCTGCATTGGGAGCGGTATCATTTGGTTCCAATGTAAGCAATAATGAGGAAAAACAACATAAACATAATCAGATTGACCTTATATGGGGTGAAATGGGATCACAATTACGTGATGCTTGGACTGGAGCATATGGAGAATATAATATGTTTCCACAACAAAATATATTCGTCGATAATATAAAAGGCACAGACAGAAAAAAATGGTATACTTATACCGATAGCACATCTATTATAACGTTTAACCACTATAAGGCACAATACGCACCTTTAGTTCAATATCCGTTAGCCATAACTGGAGCTGGCATGAAAATACCTTTTTTTAAAGGATATATGCCTTGTATACATAGGGCAGGAAGAAGAAATAACAATGGAGCTGGACTATATGCTTATTCACGTATGTATACCACAAGATGTATGTATCATCCGTATGAACTTACAAGAGCGTTTATATCTCCTGATATTACATTTGGAAAGTATACTATTGATACCTCTACTATAAAATATATAAAACCATTAAGAAAAACGATATATAGTGGTTTGGATGGATTAGATGGAAACAATAATGTACATACTACAGATAATATATATGAATTACATTTTAAAGCTGATTGTTGGAAAACATTTTTTGCTGCACCAGGAACTATGGCATATGCAAGGATACCATGGGCTAAAAATTATTATGGTGGTATGCATCTTGATACAGAACGTACATATAATATATGGTATTTAATGTATGTTGAAACATTTGATTCTATTGCATTAAGTAGATATGGTCTTTCAAAATTCTTCTCTCATAGAACCATATCGGATTCAGGATTGAGAATGCACCAAAATCCTTTATCCTTGATGCATGCTATTAAAAAATATTTTAAGATAGAAAGTCAAAGGGAGTGTATGCCAATAGGAGATGTATCTTTAATAAATGGTGTGGGACCAAAGAATATAAATATTCCTGTATCGGGTACTGAAAGGGTATCTTTGGATGGAAATAGAAGTGTTGTGGATTATTATTTAAATTATGCATATGATTTTACATTAAACTATAGTAATACGGATGCTCTCACAATGGGGACAATGACATCAAAACGGTATTGTAATTCTACTTCCACTACATTTTTTGATACATACAGTGATTTATTGGGAAATGTACCACAGAATGTATTATGGACATCTTTCGATAGTGGCAATGGAATGGGTGTGGCTGAAGGAACTTTTATAGCCTCAAATAGAACGTTTAAGATTATACCATATCTTGCATTGGAGTTGGATGCAAATTCATATGAACCTACTAAAGAATATCCGTCATTGAGTTATGGTGTATCTGATTATAGAAGAATGTATGATTATACAAATAATTTCTATGATAGATATGTACGTTTGTCGCAATTCACTACAGAAAAAAATGGAAAGATAAAAACTCAGGCTGGAATAGAAGGCCAGACTATAGATTCGTTAAATGACAGGTTAGGAAATCCTGCTCAATTTTCTAAAAAGGATATATATATAGATTATAATTACGAAGACTTGACACTGGTAAATCTATATAAGGTAAATCCAGAAAATATAACAGACATTACGGATTTTTATACATACTATACGGAACAATATTATGAGATAGGCGAATTGCTTACTGTTACTGCTATAGGGAAAAGTAATGCCAACGATACAGGAAGGGAATTTGTCTTTGGACGTGGTGATTGTTTTTTGGATAGGGTATACATAAAACATACGACGTGGATACCAACTAATGTAAGTATGGGATCGGAAAGTTATTCATCGGGAGGATGGGATACAAGACGTGTATATGGAAATTGGGAAATGACTGGAGCTGTAAAAAATTATAATAATTATATGTCATTCTTCACCACAGGAACTACTAGTTATGCACATGGTACTACTATATCTGTTATAACAGAAAATAGATATAACATAGCTTTAAGAGGAGAAATAGACGCCACTACTATGAATGCATATCCGATGAGTGAAAATATGCCTACAGAAATATCTTCTGTTGGATTTAACAGCAGGGCGAAAAGGAAAAATATATTCATGGTATATCCCGAGATAAAAACCACTAATGATTTTGTATATCATGAATCTCTTAGTTATAATAAAGGATATCATGAAACACTAGGAGAGATTTTCTATGCTATAGAAAATGATAGGATAACATATCTAAGAAATAATTATCCAAACAGAATACGATGGAGTTATTATGCAAATGAAGGAAGTTATGCGGATGGATGGAGACAATTTGATATAGCAAACTATTATGATTACGATTCAAAATATGGTGAGATAAAACGTATAATAGATATAAATGGAATTTTAATATCCATAATGCCCGATGCGATGTTGCAACACGAATATGACGGTACCGATGTTCAGGTTAGTGAAGAACAGTTGCTTTCTGTTGGAGGAAGTAAAGTATTATCAAGAAAAGCAACAAAAATATCAGATTTAGGTATATCCCATAAACACGCTCTTGTAAAGACTGAAAAAGGTGTATATGGTGTAGATACAAACAAGGATACTTTATGGAGGATAGAATATGGTTCAAATTACGGGAAGGCGAAGTTTAATGTATATTCTTTAAACAAATCTATGGGCATAAATGAATGGTTGAAAGAATACCTTGTAGATATAAGAATATCAGAAGGATTTCCACAAGATGTCACTGATGTAACTACTATCATAGATGATGATATTTATGATGGTATAGGTGTTAGTGCAGCTTATGACAAGGATTATAATGAAGTGTTATTTACATTTATAAATGATTATAAAAGTTATACTATGTGTTATTCAGAGATATTGGAAAAATACACATCATTATATACATTTGATCCTTATTTGTATTTTAATATCAATAAAGACATGTATTCCGTAAGACATGCACAAAAGGATGGATATGAGGCAAAACGTATTTACAGACATAATAATGAATATTCATATAGACAGGATTTTTATAATAACTTCTATGATAACGATTTTATGATAAGTCTGTATGTAAATGGTTTTTCAGGAGATAGAAACCTTTCTCCACTTTCAAAACAATTTCAAGCATTGGAAATCGAATCACAACAGGAACCTTTTTCCACTATAAAATATGAAACAAAGGATCAGTTGGCTGAATATCCTTTTATCGATGAAAATAAATGGTGGAGTAAACCAGAATATCAGTCTCATCATTGGCAAGTTCCAATACAAATAGACAATACTTCTACTAGTACTGATGCCGATTTGTTTTATAATAATTCATCCATGTTAGGAACATGGTTGAAAATAACATTAGGCTATATCCCGTCACAATTGAATAAGGAGATATTTATCAATAATATATTAACAACATTTAATATTTCAAATGCATGACAAGAGAAGAACAATATAATAAGAGGAAGGATTTCGTGAATGTCTATGAGACTTTTTTGAAGTCAAACCAAGCTGCTATGTCATGGGTTCCATGGACAAAAAATTGGTCATGGGCACCTGCATTACAATGGCAGATATCTAAACCTTTTATGTATCAAGGATTTAATAATTGGACCAAAAATACCCTTTCCACGAGGGTTCAGCAGGGTGTTACGGTAGGTTTGGAAAAATCTGGCGATAAATATAGGGAGGAATCGAAGTATAATCCTGGAACAGATGTCTTTTTAGGAGGAATGAAAAAGAAGGAATTGACTACTAGAGATGACAAGTTTTTTGAAACGTGGAATAAAGTAAATGAATTGGCTACTTTAGCGGCAGGGTCATATGATGCAATATCAGGAGCGATATCGAGTGCAGGCAAGGGTGCTATGGTTGCGGAAAATGGAAAGGGTATCATGGATAATATACAATGGACAAAATCATTGAAGACTACCAATAAGGGATTGGAGGCAGCAGGTAAGGGATGGGAGGCAGCAGGAAAAAGTTCAGAATGGAGTGTAGGAGATCCAGTATATATGCAAAGGATAAAAGACGGAGAGAGGATATATAAGAGTATTTCTCCGGAAAAATATGAAAGATTGTCCTCTAAAACGCTCAATACGGTATCAAATTCATACAAACCAAGTACAGGTAATATAAATATCCCTATGGAAAAAAGTGCCGAAAATACCCCGTTTAAATCGTTTTTAGAAAAGGTGTGGAATAATTATAATAATGGAGAGAATCAATCATTGCAAACACAGTCTTCACAAGATAAAATATCATTGGACGATATAAAAGAAGCATATAATATATTGAAAAATACAATAAATGAAACCAAGAGCATATTAAGTGAAAAAGAAGATAAGGAAAAGTTAGATAAAGAAAAAACATTCAAATATATGTCACAGGGATTGGAAAGTATAATAGGATTGAATAAGAATAATAGAATTGCACAATGAAACAATGGAAGGAAGATAAAAAACAACAAAAGAGAGAGGATAAATATAAAAAAGTAAAGAAGTCTAAAAAATATAAAAAAGAAGATTATGGCATTTATAGCAAGTAAATACACGGGCGGAATAATGGTTAATAATCCTGATATAGTAGCACCACTCTTTGCAGGAGCAGGGGTACAGACTAAATTGCCAGATATTCCTGAATTGAATTTCAATGCAGGACAGTTACAAGGCACACAATTAAGAAGGAACATCATCGAAAAAGAACAGATGATAGGGTATCTTAAAACGTTGGCAGAAAATGGGGATATGAATGCCTATAATAGCGTGTTGCAATTACAACAGGAAGTGCAAAAGGACATGGCTATGATACCCGTGGTAGAAAGAAATTATAATACCGTTGAAGAAGCACAAAGACATCCTAATGCCACAAAACCTTATATAGGAAGCAAAGGCGTATCGGGAAGTGTCGTTTCCATGATAGCAAATGGAGATAGGAATTTAATAGATAACACGTTTTCTTTTGGTGAATCGGCATGGCAGGATTTAAATACGACGGGATTGACAGATGAATATGGTGTGGTAAGATCTATTTACCAGGAAGCGGCATTAAATTCAGAAAGTATAGGCATAATGCAATATATCTCCGATGCCATGAAAGAAATAGACGGAAGTTATTCGTACCAAAGTGGATTTGATGATTATGGAATAGCAAGGGATTTAAATAAATCTGAATATACTACAAAGGAAGATTATTTTTCATCCAATTATATTAATCTTGTCAGTACTATAAAAGCTAAAATAGATGGTATACTTACAAACCCAAGTCTGCAACAGGAGTTACAATCCGATGCCTTAAGAAGTCTTCAAGCAAGTGCAACATATGATGACAAAGGATTCCATTTTAATTTGGATTTACCAAAGATGAAATATTTATCCGGTAAAGATAATGAAATAAACCATATTCTTATGGGAAAGAAAAATGGCAAGGATATATATATACAAGAAAAATATATTTATAATGTTACCAATCCGAGTTATAGTATTATTGAAAATAAGAATGGATATTGGATTCCTGGTGAAGATATCACCATGTCTGTTAATGATTATAAGCCCGCATATATATATGAGAAGGTATTTGACAATGCAGACCAAGAGAATTTTTTGGGAATGTATTTAAACGGAGATCAGATTTTTAATTATTCCTTGTTAGGAAAAGATGGTGATTATGAGAATGGAGTAGCCACATTACACAAAGTCATGTCTAATGCTTTCCCTTCTTATAGTCAACAAAATAAATTAAGAAATAAAGATGAATTTGAAACAGAAGAAGAATATATAGAATATAGTAAGACTATATTTAAACAAGCTGATGATTATGCCAAGTCATTGATAAATTCTTATGCACGAAGATTTGCAGAAAGGTTATTTGAGAAGTCTACAACAGGATATGTAAAATCCAATTTAAGGACTACAACAGCAACTAAACCATTTGAGGCTACAGAATCATCGTTATATGATACGCTGGCTTTTGAATTTGACCAAAGTGGACAAGCCATGGATGTGATTTATATGAATACATCGGAAGAAACTCCTAACATGTATAACGGACCATTGTTTAGTTCAAATATATCAGAGCCTACGTTAAAGACAATATGGGGAGAGGATTTCTATAAGAGTATAGCTGGATACAATGCCAAGACAGGTGGTGTATCATCGGCTAAATATGGAACTATATATCTCAATGAAAATGCTCCTAATGCTTCTATTTATAATCATTTCAATGCTCAAACTGCATTTACATTGGCATCTGATGGAAGGTTTACTTTTGCCATACCTATAGCAGGAAATAATATAACGGGTGATATAAAACAAATACCACGTAAGGCTTATAGTGCTTTAAAGTCAGATAACGGTTCATGGTATCTAAATGAGAATATGTCTGCTCCTATCAACTTGAAAGATTTAAATGAAGATGAAATGGCTGCTGCAGGAAAAGAACATAAGGTAGCTGTTGTTGCTGTTCCATTCAGTCAGGTGAAGAATATGAAGTTTACCATGAACAGTGAAAATCTCATAAGACAGGAAAAACAAAATGATAGAGAATTTAAAATAACAGTAGAAGATAGAATATTTTCAGAATCATTATCGAGTTATTATGATAAGGAACAATTTAAAAGAGCATATAATAGATATAGTAAGGCAAAAGAAGTTGAAGGAAAGACTTTAAAGGAAATATTATTTTCAGTATGGGGAGAAAATCAAGAACAAATAAGCACACATAGATTGGATTGGATATATAGAGAAGCGGATGAACAGAAAAATAAATATGATAAATTACAAGATAAAAACGGTTTGTCATTTGAAGAATATTTATTCAATCAATATACAGAAGTTATTGATACATCCATATTAAATAAATATAAGGATAGATTAAAAAAAGGTGTTAATAGTGAAGGAAAAGAAGATATATTTATTACTATGACACTAAAAGAAGTGTATGGCGATGACAAGGCTATTATAAAAGCGTTAGGATACAGTGAGGATAATCCGAATGGATGGGACATAGTGAGACTAGGAAGAAACGAAGGTTCAAAAGATAGAACCGACGTAATGAAACAAACGACAAGAGCAAGAGAGGACACATATGTTTTGTTTGAACTAATAGATGAACTTCCTATGTATACTTTAACAGAAGGAAAAACCGATAAGCAAAAATCCATATTCTCTAATAACATGAAAAAATACAGAAGAGAAAGTACAACAAAATCTGCAACTAAATATACTTTTTAATATCATGAATGGAAATCCAAAAAAGAAAGAGCAACAACAGTCTGGTATAAATGCAGCAGGAACGCCATTATCTATATTTGAAATACAGAGAGAAGATATAAATGCAGGATTATCACCGAAAGAAAGTCCTAATTCTCTCGATTATGTAAAAACATATATGGAAAGTATAAAGGAGAATCCTAATTTTGACATGGATGCTGTCGTGTATAATATGGATAATATTAACGGTCCATATGCAAATGTAAAGAGCGGTCTTAGATGGGCTATAAAGATGCCATACGAAGAGTATCAAAAGTTATATCCTGAACTAACTGAGAATATGTTTAATTCCCTAAAGGAACGTTATAATATGTGGGAGACGGTTTATAATAACGGTACTATAGGAAATTATGCAAAGGCTAATGCAAGTCAGGTGGATCCTGTTACATGGTATCTAAACGAGAATAATCCGTTCAGAAGACAGACCTTTACTATAAGAGGAACAGAAGGACCTGTAGATCCACAGATATCTGCTATGGCGAACAACGCACATATAGGAGAAGATGGGATAAGATATATGGGATTACCTGTAGAGATATCACAGACTCCTAATGGAAGTCCTATCTATACATATAAGATGAGTGATGTAATACCAGATCCTGATAAACCAGGTAAGTATATCTTTAAGGTATTGTCAAGTAATAAGAAAGAACCCGTACAGAGAATAGCACAACAACCTATGGGAAGTACATCTTTCGTTTATACTCCTTCTTATGCTTTTAATAGTATTTTAAAACAAGGAGGAAATAATTATACTTATAAAGATGAAAAAGGTGCCGATGTTATATTGGAAGATGTTGGGTATAATTCCGAAGGTTATCTTGTAACAAGTAATAAATTCTTGACAAATCAGAAGAACTATACAGATGAGGAAAGATTGCGTGGATTGGAGATCAAGAAGATAATGAAAGAACATGGAACGAATATACAAGGTGTGTTAAACACGGAAACCACAACTTTCAAAAGAGGAAAAGATAATATCACCTTTAAGAAAGTAGAACAACCTACATATTATAAAGAGACGAATAGCTTTGGTGATTATGTATTCCATGGTTTAGGAGAATCGTATTTCCGTATGGGTACATGGTTAGGTAATGTATTTTTTGACGGTAAAAGTTATGATAATAAATATTACGAATCGTTATTACGCACGTATCAGAACCCTGTGGGTGTAGATACGTCATCACCTTTTTATAATAGGAATGTCGCTAATATGATAGGTGATTTGGCAGCACAACTTATACCCTCTATAATAACAGGAGGTGTATCGGCAGCTATAGGAGGTTCTGTATCCATAGGTGGTAAATTGGTAATGGCAACAGCAAAGACATTAGCAAACAACACAGGAAAGCAAGGGTTAAAGCGGGCTTTATATCTTGGAGCCAAAGGCGGTCTATTAACATATCAGAAACCTGCTGCGAAAGCAGTGTTGAATAAATATCTTATGAATACTGCACGTACATTATCATGGTCTGTACCTGCATCAGGACAGTCGGGATATGGACAGTATCAACAGGGAATACAATCAGGACTTAATGATGCCGATGCTACATATATGTCTGTTATCATGGCAGGGATAACATTAGCTTCGAGTGCCCTGTTAGAACCTACATATCTAAGGAAAGGATTCTATATGGGTATGAATAAGTCTATCGTGAATAACACCATAGGGAATTTATATAAAGAGATAGGTCTTGATATAACCATGAAGGAAGGAAAGCAAAGGTTTATCAAGAAGGCTATGAATGGTATCATGAATAATATACAACGTGGAGGTGTTCAGGGATGGTTTATAGGCAGGGGAATAGATGGTTTGTTGGAAGGAACACAGGAGGCCTCGGAACAACTTTTAGGGGCCATGAGCATGGGATTATATAATAGATACGATAAAGATGCCCTTAACAAAAGGATAGGAGAAGGACGTTTTGATGTATCGGCACAGTTGGATGATATAGGCAGTAGTTTTATCTTGGGAGGTCTTATGGGTATGGGTGTAGGAGTAGTAAATCCTCTTACATTGACACAGGCTATTGTAGCCAAGAAAAACAAGACGACGGAGAACAAGGAATATATGTTCTATAATGACTTTAATAATATAGGTGTTGACAAAGTAGTCTCTAACGCACAGATGTCCATACTTGATGATGCCATGAAGCAGAAACTAGGAAGATTCAATTATGACACGGAAGGTAACGAGATGCGACAAGATGAGAATGGTAATCTTGTTGGAAAAACCATCAATATAGAAGGACAACCATTGGCTCACCTGTTTGAAAACGGAATATTAAAGACAGAATCAGATGTTACTGCTTATAATATGATTACGGAGATTGCAAGAGAAGCGGATATATACAATACAATAAAGAGTAATCCTATCATAAAGGATGTGGATTCAAATACACTTATTGCCGTGGACCAGAAAAATAATATTGTCATCAATGCAGCAAAAGCATACAAGGCATTAGAGACTATACAAAATAGGAAAGATGAAATAGAAAAGAGACTATCGGAACCTGATACAGAGGGAAAGGAAGTCTTGCAAAATGAATTAAAGCGTATAAATGAGAATGATATTTATGATAAAAATACGTTAGCATATGCAAAGAATGAATATGAAAAGTGGACAAAACCATTAGATGATATAAATAGGGATGGTATAAAGGTAAGTAATTACAGATATTCCCAAAAGATAAGGGAATCTATTATCAATACGGCATTAACAGCAGACTCTTATCATATTATCAATGCTATAAAGAATAAATTCGAGATAGATTCCGATATAATGGAAAATCCTATATATGGAAAACTCATAGAATCACCGGAAGGATTATTCGGTGTCATACATGGATACCATGATATATTCGGGGAGATAGATGCTGTTGTTCAAGACAAGAAGACAGGAAAGTTAGAATACTATGGTCTTGGTAAATTTGTAAGGGAATGGAATGACAAGACCTTTGGAAGGAAATATCCATTAGAGACTATAAGTAATATACGTAGTATACTTACGTCCGTACAGGATATGGCTACAAGGAAGGTTACCGATAAAGACTTTGAAAATCTATTAGGTGGATTGGATAATGAGTTACAGAAGATATTTGAGATGTCGGGAGACACGGAGACCTTTGGAGAGATGTTGGGCATGCAAGTAGACGAAGAAAGCGATATTGTAAAAGGCGATATAACAAGAACCCTTAATAATATATTAAAGTCTATAGAAAATATAGACTATGAAGGAGGAGAGAATCTAGATATGGATGTCCTAGAAGAACTTGACAGGGCAAGTAGAGTCTTTAAAGGAAAATATGAATCAAGGATACAGTCTATATTGGAAGCACAAAAAAATGCAGGATACAGGAACGTACAGATAGGTATAGATATGCTTGATGGTATATATTCCGACGGCATACAGGGAGAACAAGAAAAGAAAGCCATAGAAGCCATTTTTAAACGTGTTTTAGACACTATAAATGGAGACATGTATCTTGCATCATTCGTAAATAACCCTTCGGAATTACCCCTTATATTTCGAAATTTCACCATATCGGATTTATTGAACTTTATTGAGGAAAATAAAAATAATAATCTAGATGCGGATATGATGGATGCATTAAGTAGGACTATGGAGATAGCATCACAACATATGGCTAATACAAATGCTTATCTATGGGCATTGGAAAATCTGTCTATAAGTAATAGTGAATCGGTAAAACAAGGACATACATATGATAACGAAATAACAAAACGACTGTTGCAAGCTAAAGAAGATATCAACGCTAAACAACAGAGAGATATGGAAGCTATGGATGTCATGCTTCTTAATCTGCGTAAGAACGGATATACGAGAGAAAAAGAGAATACAAGATATATGGCGGCTCAAATATCGAATAACGACATTTATCTTTCAACAATAGGAAGGGATAATGGCAGTATATTTTTACCAAAGATATTCCATGAGAAGAATAATATATTTTCCGTTGATGAAAAAGCAAAAGGATTAGAAGGTACTGTTGCCAAGAAAATAAACGATTACCTTGATAAATTCCCGAAAGAACAAAGGAATGATGAAGCAAGGAGACTAGATGAAAACTCCGTAGAAGTAATGAACATACTCAAAGAGTATGAGGAGAAAAAGAAAGATATGTTGCTATCGTTTTACGGTCCTTCACTTAAACATGAAGATCCTAACTTGGAATACGAACACAGTATAAATGAAGTGTCCATAGAATTGGAAAGACTTTTTACCGGTAATAGCGAAAACAAGGAACAAAGGATAACCGAATACAAGTCATTTATGAATAATTTAAATGCTTTACAATGGGAAACAAGAAATAAGTTATCGGGAAAACTTGTATTACATTTGTTATTTATAGAAGGTGTTGCAGAACATAATGATGTTAAATATGAGACTTTAAATGAACATCAAGGCAAGAAATTATATGTAACGAGTAATAGTACCACAGAAGAATCCAATACCATATATAGAGGTACATATTCTCCTGCCGACATGGAAATAGGCAAGTCTGCATTATTTGATGAGACAAGTGATATTGTCAACATGACAAAAGATGAGATGATAAATTATATAAACAATTATTTCTTGGATGTAGATGTAAATCTGTCGGAATCAGAAATGAAAGATGCTATTATACAATACAACGATGAAAATAAAATACAAAGACGTAATAATGCCTTGCATCTTATAATGACAAACCTCACGATAGACAACTATCTTGGTGGTGAAAACCTTACTTCCAATGACGTCTTTACCATAATATCTAATTATACCAAAAGCCGTATATTAAAAGAGTTCACAGAAGAACAAAGGGCAGCATTATCAGATAAGATAGTCTATGATGGTCATAGGATAGATATAGATAGTACAATTGAAAATATAA
>Ga0172382_10002261_pt1 | contig 32670 bp, 21 predicted proteins | sample Leawel138RmetaG_FD_122245 | JGI IMG/M metagenome (GOLD analysis project Ga0172382, IMG submission 122245) | Leachate microbial communities from a municipal landfill in Southern Ontario, Canada - Leachate well 138R metaG | ecosystem: Engineered > Solid waste > Landfill > Unclassified | place...
ACCTTGAAGGAGTGGCCACCGCCACGTTCTTCCCAGTTGATCGACAGGCGTTCGATGGTCATAGTCAGGATCACCATCGGGAACAGCGATACCGACAGGGCGCGGTCGATGCCCAGCTTATGGCTGAACAGGCTGATCACCGCGATGATGATCACCACGAAGGTCAGCACGATCGACAGGCGTGGCAGCATCTGCAGCTTGAGGTGTTCCAGATAGGAGCGCAGCGACAGGCCCAGGGCGGTGATCAGGGTGAACAGCATGATACCCCAGCCGACCTGGGTTTCACGGAAGGCCAGGGCAATCAGTACCGGGGTGAAGGTACCCAGGGTCTGGATGCCGATCAGGTTGCGCAGCACCAGGATCACCAGGACGCCGATCGGGATCATGATCATCACCTGGTAGACCTGCTGTGCCTGCAGCGGCAGGCCATACAGCGAGTACTCCAGCAGCGCCGAGGGACTGCTCTCGGTGGTCATCTTGGCCAGCCGCAGGGCATTCATTTCACTGTTGTTGACGGTAATGCTGACGCTCCCGTTGCGGGCACCTTCCAGTTGCAGCAGCGGGAGGTTGCCGGTCCACCAGACCAGGCGGTTTTCCGGCATGCCCTGTTGCCCGGTTTCCGGGTGGAAATACAGCCAGCGCTCACCATTGTGGCTGCGCAGCCAGAGTTCCGGCTCCTGGTTCGGGGTGGCCTCCAGGCGCACGGTATGCACCATCTCCAGCGGGATGCGCGCATTGGATAGCAGTACGTCGATCACCCGCGCCTTGTCCAGCGGGGTGCTCTGGCCGCCCAGCAGCAGGCGCACATTGTCATCGGTGATGTCATTGACCCGGCGGATGGTTTCACTGATGAAGGTTTCGATATCCGCTGAATGCTGGCGGATCGGGTTGATCAGCGCATCGGCGGCCACCTGTTCGGGACCGTCCAGTGCAATCGGTTGGCGCGGGGCGGGCGCGGGCGCTTCGACAGCTTCGGAGCCATAGCGCTGAGTCAGTACCAGTCGGTAATAGAGTGTCTGCGAGCCACTGGCGCGGCGGGCGGACCAGGTGACCCGGCGGTTGCCGTTCTGCTGGTTGACGCTGACGCCGTAGTTGTTGGAGATGAAGCTTTCGTTGAGGCTGACGAACTTCTGGTTCAGCGGCGGAATGAACAGCTGTGCCTTGACCGGCACGCCGCTGCTGGCACGGAATTCGACTTTGGCATCCAGACTCCAGATATCGTCGGTTTCATCCTCGCGTACGGGGATGTCGAGTACATATATCTGATAGCCGGTAATCAGCAGGCCCAGACTGACCATCAGGGCGATGAGGATTTTCAGATGCGTATTGATCGATTGCATAGTGTTCTCAGCTGCAGTTTTTGACAGCTGCTCCATTCCCTGGATGTGATGGAAAAGGCAGCGTTAGGCAGGCGGCATAGTAGCATGCCAAGCAGACCGGCACCCAGAGGCAGAAGTTCCCCCGGATTTTTTTCAAAATATCAGCTCGAATTACCGATTGTTGACAATCCATGCCTTGGAAGGGCATTATCTCGCTCAATCACGGGCTGGTCGGATTCTATTCTAACAAGGTTGTCGACAATTGGCTGATTCGAATAATGTGATTCCTGCTGCAACATTGTCTGATGGCGCCTTTCAGCGCTTGCAGACGGCGATTGTCAAAGGCGAGATCCCGCCGGGCACCCGCATCAGTGAGCAGTTCCTGTCCACTACCTACGGTATCAGTCGTGGCCCATTGCGCGAGGCCATTCGTCGCCTGGAAGGGCGTCGGTTGGTGGTGCGCGTGCCGCATGCCGGTGTGCGGGTGGTATCGCTCAGCTATGAAGAACTGATCGAGCTGTACCACGTGCGTGAAGCACTGGAAGGCATGGCCTGCCGGCTGGCGGCGCAGAACATGACCGATGAGGAAATCGCCAACCTGCGCGACATTCTCGCCACCCACGAACGTCATGCCGGGCTCAAGGCCAACCAGTCCTACTACCAGCAGGAAGGTGATCTGGATATCCATTTCGTGATTATCCAGGGCAGCAAGAACCGCACCTTGAGCGATATGCTCTGCGGCGACCTGTACCACCTGGTACGCATGTACCGCTACAAGTTCTCTTCCACGCCGAAACGCCCGCAGCAGGCGTTCGCCGAACACCACCGAATCATTGAAGCCATCGCCGATCGTGATGGTGAACTCGCGGAAATGTTGATGCGCCGACATATCAGTGCATCCCGCCGCAACATCGAGCGTCGCATGCAAGAGCAGGGCGATGCTTCCACTTCCTCAGGAGGGACAGTCTGATGTCGAAAACCCCAGGTCAACGTTTCCGCGATGCAATTGCCGAAGAGCAGCCATTGCAGGTCATCGGTGCGATCAATGCCAATCATGCGCTGCTGGCCAAGCGCGCCGGCTTCAAGGCCATCTATCTGTCCGGTGGCGGTGTCGCCGCCGGCTCCCTGGGGCTGCCGGACCTTGGCATCAATACCCTGGAGGATGTGCTGATCGACGTGCGCCGCATCACCGATGTCTGTGATCTGCCGCTGCTGGTGGATATCGATACGGGTTTCGGCCCCAGCGCCTTCAATATCGAGCGTACGGTCAAGAGCCTGATCAAGGCCGGCGCCGCCGCTGCGCATATCGAGGACCAGGTGGGTGCCAAGCGCTGCGGTCACCGTCCGGGCAAGGAGATTGTCTCCACCGAAGAGATGGTCGACCGGGTGCGGGCGGCAGCGGATGCCAGGACTGATCCGAACTTCTTCCTGATTGCCCGTACCGATGCGATTCAGGCCGAAGGGGTGGAAGCGGCTCTTGAGCGCTGCAAGCGCTACGTTGAAGCCGGTGCTGATGCCATCTTCGCTGAAGCGGCCTATGACCTGCCGACCTACGAGCGCTTCGTCAAGGAGCTGAACGTGCCGGTACTGGCCAATATTACCGAGTTCGGCGCTACGCCGCTGTTCACCCGTGAGGAACTGGCATCGGTCGGTGTGGCCATTCAACTGTACCCGCTGTCGGCGTTCCGCGCGGCGAACAAGGCGGCGGAGAATGTCTACAACGCGATCCGCACCGAAGGCCATCAGCAGAATGTCATCGACAGCATGCAGACTCGTGCCGAGCTGTATGACCGTATCGGTTACCACGCCTTCGAGCAGAAACTCGATGCGCTGTTCGCTGCTGGTAAGAAGTAATCGCCCTGACCGCCCCGCCTACCGGGGCGGTGTCACAAAGACAATAAAATGCCCGACCGGGTTTAATGAGGAGAACACGCCATGAGCGCTAACGAATCGACCACCCCGACCTTCAAGCCGAAGAAATCCGTCGCGCTGAGCGGCACCGCTGCCGGCAATACCGCCCTGTGCACCGTCGGCCGCAGCGGTAACGACCTGCATTACCGTGGTTACGACATTCTGGATGTGGCCACCACCTGCGAGTTCGAGGAAATCGCTCACCTGCTGGTGCATGGCAAACTGCCTAACGCTGCCGAGCTGGCTGCCTACAAGACCAAGCTGAAAGCGCTGCGTGGTCTGCCCGCCGCAGTGATGGGGGCGCTGGAGCAACTGCCGCCGTCGGCCCACCCGATGGACGTGATGCGTACCGGTGTGTCGGTGCTCGGCTGTCTGACCCCGGAGAAGGACGACCACAACCATCCCGGCGCGCGTGACATCGCCGACAAGCTGATGGCCTCGCTGGGCTCCATGCTGCTGTACTGGTACCACTACAGCCACAATGGCAAGTGCATCGACGTGGAGACCGACGACGACTCCATCGGCGGTCATTTCCTGCACCTGCTGCACGGCGAGAAGCCGCGCGAGTCCTGGGTGCGCGCCATGCACACCTCGCTGAACCTGTACGCCGAGCATGAATTCAACGCCTCGACCTTCACCAGCCGGGTGATCGCCGGTACCGGTTCGGACATGTTCTCCTGCATCGCCGGTGCCATCGGCGCGCTGCGCGGCCCGAAACATGGCGGCGCCAACGAGGTGGCCTTCGAGATCCAGAAGCGCTACGACAATCCGGACGAGGCCGAGGCCGACATCCGCGCCCGGGTCGAGAAGAAGGAAGTGGTCATCGGTTTCGGCCACCCGGTCTACACCGTCTCCGATCCACGCAACCAGGTGATCAAGCAGGTCGCCGAGGAGCTGTCCCAGGAGCAGGGCAATACCAAGATGTACGACATCGCCGAGCGCCTGGAAAGCGTGATGTGGGAAGCCAAGAAGATGTTCCCCAACCTCGACTGGTTCAGCGCCGTGAGCTACCACATGATGGGCGTGCCCACTGCGATGTTCACGCCGTTGTTCGTGATCGCCCGTACTGCCGGCTGGTCGGCGCACGTGATTGAGCAGCGCATCGACGGCAAGATCATCCGTCCGAGCGCCAACTATGTCGGCCCGGAAGATCTGCAGTTCGTTGCGTTGAAGGATCGTAAGTAATTTTTGGACGGCTGTTCACCCTCTCCCCAGCCCTCTCCCGTCAAGGGAGAGGGAGCAATCCGCGCAGTTGATTGGTGTAGTGCACGGGCAAAGCCCCTATCCCCTTGCGGGAGAGGGGTTGGGGAGAGGGGGGGGCGGAGCTTCAACCAAACACAGGCACAACCATGAACACTGAATACCGTGAACGCTTGCCAGGCACAGACCTGGACTACTACAACGCCCCCGCCGCCGTGGACGCCATCAAGCCCGGCGCCTGGGCAGGGCTGCCGTACACCTCGCGGGTACTGGCCGAACAACTGGTGCGCCGCTGTGATCCGGCGACACTGACCGACTCGCTGCAGCAACTGATCGAGCGCAAGCGCGATCTGGACTTCCCCTGGTATCCGGCGCGGGTCGTCTGCCATGACATCCTCGGGCAGACCGCGCTGGTCGATCTGGCCGGCCTGCGCGATGCCATCGCCGAGCAGGGCGGGGATCCGGCACTGGTCAACCCGGTGGTGCCGACCCAGTTGATCGTCGACCACTCGCTGGCCGTCGAACACGCCGGCTTCGATCCGGAGGCCTTCGACAAGAACCGCGCCATCGAGGATCGCCGCAACGAGGATCGCTTCCACTTCATCGAGTGGACCAAGACCGCGTTCAAGAACGTCGACGTGATCCCGGCCGGCAACGGCATCATGCACCAGATCAACCTGGAGAAGATGAGCCCGGTGATCCAGGCCCGCGACGGCGTGGCCTTCCCGGATACCTGTGTCGGTACCGACTCGCACACCCCGCACGTGGATGCGCTGGGCGTGATCGCCATCGGCGTCGGTGGCCTGGAAGCCGAGACGGTGATGCTCGGTCGTCCGTCGATGATGCGCCTGCCCGATATCGTCGGTGTCAAACTCACCGGCAAGCGTCAGCCGGGCATCACTGCCACCGATATCGTGCTGGCACTGACCGAGTTCCTGCGTCAGGAGCGGGTGGTGGGGGCCTATGTCGAGTTCTTCGGCGAGGGCGCCGACAGCCTGACCATCGGTGACCGTGCGACCATCTCCAACATGTGCCCGGAATACGGTGCCACCGCATCGATGTTCTATATCGATCAGCAGACCATCGAGTACCTGAAGCTGACCGGTCGCGAGCCGGAGCAGGTCGCTCTGGTCGAGCAGTACGCCAAGACCCTGGGGCTGTGGAGCAGTGCGCTGACCACGGCCGAGTACGAGCGGGTGCTGGAGTTCGATCTGTCCACCGTGGTGCGCAACATGGCCGGACCGTCCAACCCGCATCGTCGTCTGCCGACCTCGGCGCTGGTCGAGCGCGGCATCGCCGACGAAGCCAAGCTGGAAACCGGCAGAACCGAGGAAGCAGAGGGCCTGATGCCCGATGGCGCGGTGATCATCGCTGCCATCACCAGCTGTACCAATACCTCCAACCCGCGCAACGTGGTCGCTGCTGGGCTGGTCGCGAAAAAGGCCAACGAACTGGGCCTGGTGCGCAAGCCCTGGGTCAAGACCTCCTTCGCCCCGGGGTCCAAGGTGGCGCGCCTATATCTGGAAGAATCCGGACTGCTGCCGGAACTGGAGCAACTGGGCTTTGGTATCGTCGGCTACGCCTGCACCACCTGCAACGGCATGTCCGGTGCACTGGATCCGGTGATCCAGCAGGAAATCATCGACCGTGACCTGTATGCCACTGCGGTACTGTCGGGCAATCGCAACTTCGACGGGCGTATCCATCCCTATGCCAAGCAGGCCTTCCTGGCTTCGCCACCGCTGGTGGTAGCCTATGCCATCGCCGGTACCGTGCGCTTCGATATCGAGCAGGATGTGCTGGGGCATGACCAGAATGGCCAGCCGGTCACCCTGAAGGATCTGTGGCCGAGCGATGAGGAAATCGACGCCATCGTTGCCTCCAGCGTCAAGCCCGAGCAGTTCAAGCAGGTGTACATCCCGATGTTCGACCTGGGCACCATCAAGGAAGCGGAAAGCCCGCTGTACGACTGGCGGCCGATGTCCACCTACATCCGCCGTCCGCCGTACTGGGAAGGCGCACTGGCCGGGGAGCGCTCACTCAAGGGCATGCGTCCACTGGCGATCCTGCCGGACAACATCACCACCGACCACCTGTCGCCGTCGAACGCGATCATGATGGACAGCGCCGCCGGTGAGTACCTGCACAAGATGGGCCTGCCGGAGGAGGACTTCAACTCCTACGCCACCCACCGTGGTGACCACCTGACCGCCCAGCGCGCGACCTTCGCCAACCCCAAGCTGTTCAACGAGATGGTGTTGAACGACGACGGCAGTGTGAAGCAGGGCTCGCTGGCACGGGTCGAGCCGGAAGGCGAGGTGATGCGCATGTGGGAAGCGATCGAAACCTACATGAACCGCAAGCAGCCGCTGATCATCGTCGCCGGTGCCGACTACGGCCAGGGCTCCAGCCGCGACTGGGCAGCCAAGGGCGTGCGTCTGGCCGGTGTCGAGGCGATTGCCGCCGAGGGCTTCGAGCGTATCCACCGCACCAACCTGATCGGCATGGGTGTGCTGCCGCTGGAGTTCAAACCGGGCACCACGCGCAAGACCCTGGAGCTGGACGGTACCGAAACCTATGACGTGCTCGGTACGCCAGCACCACGCGCCGAACTGACCCTGGTGATCAACCGCCAGAGCGGCGAGCGTGTCGAAGTACCGATGCTCTGCCGACTGGACAGCGATGAGGAAGTGCTGATCTACGAAGCGGGTGGGGTACTGCAGCGTTTTGCCCAGGATTTCCTGGAAGGGAAGGTGTAGAACCGATCACCCTCTCCCCAACCCCTCTCCCGTCAAGGGAGAGGGGCTTTTAGGTCGTGCATGTAGGAATATTCCGTTTTGCACTATGGCTTCGACATTCTGAGGAACTGGTTCGCTTTCCATGTGTGGCAAGTATGACGTGGATGCTGATTCAGTGCAGGATCAAGCTCCCTCTCCCCTTGCGGGAGAGGGCTGGGGAGAGGGGGAATCAACAGCAGGCACGGACGCCATGGATAAAAAGCACTTCGCCAAACACCTGCGGCGCAACATGACTGACGCCGAAAAGCTGCTCTGGCGCCACCTGCGCGGCCACCGGCTGGCAGGGCAGAAGTTCCGCCGTCAGCAGCCGCTGGGGCCTTATGTGGTGGACTTCGTGCATTTCGGTGCGCGGCTGATCGTCGAGGCTGATGGTGGGCAGCACAGTGGCTGCGGACGGGATGTGCAGCGGGATGAATGGCTGCGGAATCAGGGTTTTCGGATTCTGCGGTTCTGGAATAACGAGATACTGCTGAACACTGAACAGGTGTTGGCGGTGATATTTGAGGCGGTGAATAGGGTATCCCCCTCTCCCCAGCCCTCTCCCGCGAGGGGAGAGGGGGCTTGGTCGTGCACATCGGAAGACCTGACGTGCGCGGAGGTCGAGCCGTCGTCACCCCTCTCCCCTCGCGGGAGAGGGGCCGGGGGAGAGGGGGATTCCAACAGGAGCACACAATGACCCAGGCAACACAAATCAAGATCCCCGCTACCTACCTGCGTGGCGGCACCAGCAAAGGCGTGTTCTTTCGTCTTGAAGACCTGCCAGCGTCCTGCCAGGTGCCGGGGGAGGCGCGTGATCGGTTGTTCATGCGCGTGATCGGCAGCCCCGACCCCTATGCGGCGCATATCGACGGCATGGGTGGCGCGACTTCAAGTACCAGCAAGTGCGTGATTCTGTCCAGGAGCAGTCAGCCGGAGCACGATGTCGACTATCTCTACGGTCAGGTATCCATCGACAGCCCCTTCGTTGACTGGAGCGGCAACTGCGGCAACCTGTCTACCGGGGCGGGGGCCTTTGCTATCCACGCTGGTCTGGTCGACCCCGCGCGCATTCCCGAGAACGGGGTGTGCACGGTGCGCATCTGGCAGGCCAATATTGGCAAGACCATCATTGCCCAGGTACCGGTGACCAATGGCCAGGTACAGGAAACCGGTGATTTCGAACTGGACGGGGTGACCTTCCCGGCGGCCGAGATCGTGCTGGAGTTTCTCGATCCGTCCGATGACGGTGAGGAGGGCGGCTCGATGTTCCCCACCGGGAATCTGGTCGACGATCTGGAGGTGCCGGGGATCGGCACGCTCAAGGCGACCATGATCACCGCAGGTATCCCGACCGTGTTCGTCAATGCCGAGGATATCGGCTACCAGGGCACCGAGCTGCGCGAGGATATCAATGGTGATCCCGAGGCGCTGGCACGCTTCGAGGCCATCCGTATCGCCGGTGCGCTGCGCATGGGGTTGATCAGCAAGCCGGAGGAGGCCGCCAAGCGCCAGCATACGCCGAAGATCGCCTTCGTCTCGCGGCCCAAGGACTATCGGGCCTCCAGCGGCAAGCAGATCCAGGCGGGTGAGGTGGATCTGCTGGTACGGGCGCTGTCCATGGGCAAGCTGCACCACGCGATGATGGGCACCGCGGCGGTGGCGATAGGGACGGCGGCGGCGATCCCTGGCACCCTGGTCAACCAGGCCGCCGGCGGCGGCGATCGCGAGGCCGTGCGCTTCGGCCATCCATCCGGCACTCTGCGGGTCGGTGCCGAAGCGCGTCAGGTGAACGGTGAGTGGCAGGTCACCAAGGCGATCATGAGTCGCAGCGCACGTATCCTGATGGAAGGCTGGGTGCGGGTGCCGGCTGATACTTTCTGAGGCGCTGTCTTCGCTGATCATCGCGGGCAACCCAAGGGCCCCGGCAGGTTGACCTGTCGGGGCCTTTTTCATGGTGGGCCGTTATCCCGTATATCTGTATTCTTCCCAGGCTAGCCATGCCTGGTCTGCAGGCAATATTACGAACGCGGAGAATCGCATTTGAACTGGCGTAGTGAATTACCTAACCTGCAGTTCATCATATGAAAGCGGTAGTCACCCAGAGTGGAGTCAACGATGGATCTGAATCTAGCCGGTAAGCGTGTCCTGGTAGGCGGGGCCAGTCAGGGATTGGGGGCAGCCTGTGCCCGGCAATTGGCCTTGCAGGGTGCGGAAATCATTGCCCTGGCGCGTAGCGAGGACAAGCTCGCGGAACTGGTCGCCCAGTTACCGAGCGCCGAAGGGCAGAAACATGGGTATATCTGTGTCGACTCCACCGACCTCCCGGCACTGACGGTTGCAGTGCAGACGGAGATCGAGCAGGGCGGGGCCATCTGTGTATGGCTGAACAATACCGGTGGCCCGGCGCCGGGACCGGCCCATCTGGCGACGCCGGAAAGCTATGCGGCGGCATTCCAGCAGCACCTGCTGAGCAGCCAGACGATCCTGCAGCTGCTGCTGCCGGGCATGCGTGAGTTCGCTTACGGGCGCATCATCAACGTGCTGTCGACCTCGGTGAAAACGCCGATTCCCAATCTGGGTGTGTCCAACAGCATCCGCGCAGCCATGGCCAACTGGGCCAAGACCCTGTCCAGCGAGCTGGCAGCCAGTGGCATCACGGTGAACAATGTGCTGCCGGGACTGACCCGCACCGCGCGTCTGGAAAGCCTGTTGGCCTATCGCGCAAAGGCCAGTGGCAAGACCGGGCAGGAAGCCGAACAGGAGTTGTTGCAGAGCATTCCCGCCCGGCGTTTCGCCGAGCCGGAAGAATTCGCCAATGCGGTGGGCTTTCTGGCATCGCCGGCGGCGGCGTTCATCAATGGCATCAATCTGCCGATCGATGGTGGCGCTACCGCCAGCTTGTAGCGGGGTAGGAGGGCCCGCAGCCAGCCAGGCGCTGGCTGCGGCGCCTGTATCAGCTGTGCAGCTTCTCGCAGGCGGTCAAGGTGTTTTCCAGCAGGCAGGCGCGGGTCATCGGGCCGACGCCGCCGGGGACCGGCGTGATCCAGGCTGCGCGTTCGGCAGCACTGTCGAAGTCGACGTCACCGCGCAGGCGGCCATCTTCCATGCGATTGATGCCCACATCGATGACGATGGCACCGGGCTTGATCCACTCCCCCTTGACCAGGCCGGGCTTGCCGACCGCAACGACCACCAGATCGGAGCGGCGGACATGTTCCTCCAGGTCATTGGTGAAACGGTGGGCCACGGTGGTGGTGCAGCCGGCCAGCAGCAGTTCCAGCGCCATCGGGCGGCCGACGATGTTGGAGGCACCGACCACGGTGGCGTTCAGCCCATAGGGGCTGACGCCGGTGCTCTTCAGCAGGCGGATGATCCCCAGTGGTGTGCATGGGCGCAGCAGCGGCATGCGCTGGGCCAGGCGGCCGATATTGTAGGGATGGAAACCGTCCACGTCCTTGTCCGGGCGAATCCGCTCCAGCAGCAGCGAGGAGTCCAGGTGCGCCGGGAGTGGTAGCTGGACCAGAATGCCGTCGACCGTCGGGTCGTCGTTGAGCTGATCAATCAGATTGAGCAGATCCTCCTGGCGGGTGTCGGCCGGCAGGTCGTGCGAGCTGGAGATGAAGCCGACCTCCTCGCAGTCCTTGCGCTTGTGCGCGACGTAGACCTGGGAGGCGGGGTCGCTACCCACCAGGATGACTGCGAGGCCGGGAATGCGCAGGCCTTGCTGTTTGCGTTGGGCGACCTTGTCGGCGATCTCGCGCCGGAGATTGGCGGCAATCTGTTTGCCATCGATCAGTTGGGCTTTCATGATGTTCCTGGGCGGTGCATAGAATGCTGCAATTGTCGCACGCGGCGGGGCTTGGGCAAAAGGGCACGGGCGGTTGGATTCTTAACTTACTCAAATATTTGAAAAAAATGCGAATTCATCGTTGACGGGAAGATGGGGGCTGAGTATTATTCGCCCCGCTTCACAAACACAACGAAGTCGGTTTGGAAGGCGATCAGGCTCCAGCATTTCAGGCCTTCGGGATTGAATATGTGCGTTAGGCGCCCGTAGCTCAGTTGGATAGAGCACCCGCCTTCTAAGCGGGTGGTCGCAGGTTCGAATCCTGCCGGGCGCGCCACGCGCACATGGTACGATTCGACGAAGATGTGTTAGTGTTGCAGCTGTAATGGTGGGCGTAGCTCAGTCGGTAGAGCACAGGATTGTGGCTCCTGGTGTCGTGGGTTCGATCCCCATCGTCCACCCCATTTCAGCGAAAACGCCAGGCTCCAGCCTGGCGTTTTCGTATCTGAACCCGGTTTGCGGACGTGGTGGAATTGGTAGACACACCAGATTTAGGTTCTGGCGCCGCGAGGTGTGAGAGTTCGAGTCTCTCCGTCCGCACCATTCAAATACTTTCGGTTCCCGCCCTTGTGCGCCCGGCCTCATGAATTGACGGCTGCGGTCAATGCTGCCCTCCGGGTGTGCCATTACACACGAGCGGATAAATGGGCGGGTATGGCATGTGGGAAATATCCGGCTATCTCGGCCTCTTTCTGGCTTCCTTTATTGCTGCTACCTTTCTGCCGCTGCAGTCGGAGGTGGTGCTTGCCGCGCTGCTACTGGCAGGCGATTATCCAACCCCCGCGTTATTCCTGATAGCGACCCTGGGCAATGTGCTCGGCTCGCTGGTGAACTGGGTGCTGGGGCGCTATATCGTTCGCTGGCAGCATGAGAGCTGGTTTCCGGTGTCGGAGCATAAGCTGGGCAAGGCGCAGGCGGCCTATCAGCGATATGGTTTCTGGTCGCTGCTGCTGAGTTGGGCGCCGCTGATCGGTGATCCGCTGACCCTGGCGGCGGGCGTGATGCGCGAGCCGCTATGGCGTTTTCTGCTGCTGGTCACCCTGGCCAAGGCCGGGCGCTACGCTGTGGTGATCGTGCTTACCCTGAACTGGCTCTGAGTCCCTGCAGGATCACTGCGCCTGGCGGGAAAACAGCCGGGTTGCCATCAGGCCTGCCGGAGTGTGGTGGCTGGTCGGGGCCATCAGGTCGATCAGTCGCTGGGTTCTGGCCGGCTCGGGCAATGCTTGCAGTTCTTGCTGCAGCAGCCGCTGCTCCGAATTGAAGTCTCCCTTTGGGGTGGTGCCTTTGCCGGTATTTCCTGGGCTGGCAAATCGTCTTGCCGGCTTGGTTTTAGCTGATCCCTGCCACTCGCCGGCTATCCAGTCGTACAGCAGCTGTTGCTCGTAGGGGCTGAATACGCCGAACATCGGTGCCCGGTTGCCCTGGATCAGTTGCCAGAAACGACTGGCCTCGGGGTCTGCATGGCGGCGAATCCAGTCACGTTTTTCCAGGGCGGCAAGAAAACCGCCGATCCGGCCCGTCTCGCTCAGCCATTCATTGACCGTGCGACCTTCTATGCGGCAGAAATCCGCATGCATGTTGCGTGCAATCCTGGCTTTCTGCTCCAGTACCCGGTGCAGTTCCTGCTCCAGATTGAATCCGGTGATGACTGCGGTCGCGGACAGCCCCAGTTCATTCAGCTGATAGCCGCGCCTGACCCGGTCGTAGAATGCCTGGCGGTTGCCCGTGGTCGGCAGGTTGTCCAGCACCGCTTGGGCGGCCTTCTTTGCATGGCCGGTAGCGGCATTGTCGATGGTGACATGCAGCTGGAAATAATAGGGATCGATATCCAGTTCGCCGAGCTCATAGGTGGTGATCAGCAGGTGCAGGGGCAGTTGCTCATACCCCAGGTTGTAACCAATCAGCTCCGGCAGGAACTCCGCCGCCAGATGGCCCAGCGCAAGTTGCTGGGCGCCCTGGACAAAATGGTCGGCGGGGAGGGTGTCGATATCATCGATATCGTGGCTGGCGAGCAGCTGTTTGTAGAGCAGGACATGGTTCTGCGTCGCCTCGCCATCGCCGAGCTCCTCAAGGTAAGTGCGTACCAGGGTATGGAAGCGCCAGTCCTGCCAGTGGGGGAGGACGCCATACAGCCAGGCGCCATCCACCAGTTTGGTGGGGGCGACATTGCGTAGGAAATACAGGGCGTGGGCACGATTGCTGAAGAAGCGTCGTGGCTGGCCCTGCTTGCGGGCTGTCAGATAATCCCGGTAAGCCTGTGCGGTGCGCGCATGGCTGGCGGTGACCCATTCGCCCAGCTGCAGCGGGTCGGCGGGTAGATCGCAGGGGCAGGCTGTCGTCAGTCGCAATTGCTCGCGCAGAAACTGGCGGCCGCTGGTAAGGTGCTGTTGCGGCGCATGCAGCAGATCCTGGTAGAGCGCGACGAGATCCTGCGGGCTGCGAGTTGTATGGTGCTGGATGGGCGTGCTCAGCATGGTCATATTTCTCTGTCCTGGTCGGGGGTGGGCCGCATGCATGAATGTCATGGACAAATGCTGCATGCTGCCTTACCTCGGCATGATTGCGTCGCTGGTAGGTATTTCGAGCCGGGGCCGGCCGAAAGATTCAATCAATAGGCTGGTTGGTGCCGGAGCGGAGTGGCGGGCTGAGGCTCTGCGGCGGCGTATGCAGGGCACTGGCGGCGGATGTGGGGGCGCTGTCGGAAAATCTGTGCAGCTAAGGCGTGACGGGATGATGACTTCCGGCGCGTGAGCGACTAGAATGTGCGCCTTTTATTTATTCACTCATTGTCTGTTCAACGAGGACTCTACATGCAAGTTTCGGTTGAAACCATCTCCGGTCTTGAGCGCCGCATGACTGTCGGCATTCCTGCCGAGCGCATCGAAAATGAAGTCAACAAGCGCCTGCAGCAGACAGCTAGCCGTGCACGTGTTGATGGTTTCCGTCCGGGCAAGGTGCCGATGAGCGTGATCCGCAAGCGCTTTGGTGCATCTGCACGTCAGGAAGTCATTGGCGAAGTCATCCAGTCCTCTTTCTATGAAGCGGTGGTTCAGGAGAAGCTGAACCCGGCCGGTGCACCGAGCGTCGAGCCCAAGTCGATCGACGAAGGTACGGACTTCGAATATATCGCCACTTTCGAGGTGTATCCGGAAGTGACACTGGCCGACTTTTCCGAGATCGCAGTAGAGCGCATCGACGCTGAAGTCACCGATGCCGATCTGGAAAACATGCTGGAAATCCTGCGCAAGCAGCACACCAGCTACGAGGCAGTGGAGCGGGCCGCTGAGGATGGCGATCAGCTGACCATCGATTTCACCGGTCGCATCGACGGCGAAGCCTTCCAGGGCGGCACTGCCAGCAACAGCAAGCTGGTGCTGGGTTCCGGCCGTATGATCCCCGGCTTTGAAGATGGTCTGGTCGGTGCCAAGGCTGGTGAAACCCGCACTGTCAGCGTTACCTTCCCCGAGGACTACCAGAACCTGGATCTGGCCGGCAAGGCCGCCGAGTTCGAAATCATCGTGCACGAGGTGGCTGCTTCCCAGTTGCCCGAGCTCAACGATGAATTCTTTGCCCGCTTCGGGGTGGAAGAGGGTGGCATCGAAGGTTTCCGTACCGAAGTACGCAAGAACATGGAGCGTGAGCTGCGCCAGGCGATCAAGTCCAAGACCAAGAACCAGGTCATGGATGGTCTGCTGAAAACCAACGAGGTCGAAGTACCGAAAGCGCTGATCAGCAGCGAGATCGACCGTCTGCGGGCCCAGGCCGTACAGCAGTTCGGCGGCGCCAACATCGACCCGAGCCAACTGCCGGCGGAACTGTTCGAAGAGCAGGCCAAGCGTCGCGTCAGCCTGGGCCTGATCGTGGCCGAGATCGTCAAGAAGAACGAGATCAAGCCGGACAACGACCGGGTTCGCGCGATGATCGAAGATCTGGCTTCGGCCTACCAGGAGCCCGAGCAGGTGGTGAACTGGTACATGCAGAACGAGCAGCAGCTTGCCGAGATTCAGTCGGTTGTACTGGAAGAGCAAGTCGTGGATACTGTGCTACAGCAGGCCAAGGTGACCGACAAGCAGGTCGCCTACGAAGAGGCGGTCAAGCCGGCTCAACCCGAACAGGCTGACGACGAAGCGCAGAGCAGCACAGACGAATAATCGTCGCCGATGTTACGCAGTGCATTGAGCCAGCCTTCGGGCTGGCTCATGTGTTTATGCAAGCCCCGATCACACTGTCCAGGGGTTTTACGCGATAGGCAAACGTGGAGTGACACCAGAGCATGATTCATAACAGCTATACCGGGTTACCGCCGGAAATCCAGGCCGCAGGCGGTCTTGTGCCCATGGTTGTCGAACAGTCGGCACGGGGCGAGCGTTCCTATGATATCTATTCGCGTCTGCTCAAGGAGCGGGTGATTTTCCTGGTCGGTCAGGTAGAGGATTACATGGCCAACCTGGTGGTGGCCCAGCTGCTGTTCCTGGAGTCGGAAAACCCGGACAAGGACATTCACCTGTATATCAACTCGCCTGGCGGCTCGGTAACCGCCGGCATGGCGATCTACGACACCATGCAGTTCATCAAGCCCAACGTCAGCACCCTGTGCATCGGCCAGGCCTGCAGCATGGGTGCGTTCCTGTTGGCCGGCGGCGCTGAGGGCAAGCGGTTCGCTTTGCCGCATTCGCGGGTGATGATCCACCAGCCGCTCGGTGGCTTCCAGGGGCAGGCGTCGGACATCGAGATCCATGCCCGTGAGATCCTCTATATCCGCGAGCGTCTGAACAAGGTGCTGGCACATCACACTGGCCAGCCGCTGGATGTGATCGCCCGCGACACCGATCGTGACCGTTTCATGAGCGCTGCCGAGGCGGTCGAATACGGTCTGATCGACCAGATGCTGGAGAGCCGTCCAGCGGCCGAATAACGGCCTGACGCATCGATTTAACGACCCGGGCAGTATGCCCGGGCCCTTCATGTTCCTTCAGCCAGACCGGTATTGTTGGTACGGGTTGGATGGATTGCACTTGCAAACAGGCTTGGCAGCCCTCATCTTTATCCAAAGAGTGATCTGCAAGCAGGGGTTTTAGATGACAGATATGACTGGGAAGGGTGACGACAACGGCAAACTGCTGTATTGCTCCTTCTGCGGCAAGAGCCAGCATGAAGTGCGCAAGCTGATTGCCGGCCCCTCCGTATTTATTTGTGACGAATGTGTCGACCTGTGTAACGACATCATTCGGGAAGAGGTGCAGGAAAGCCAGAGCGACAGCGGCGAACAGAAGTTGCCGTCGCCCATGGAGATCTGCGGCATCCTCGACCAGTACGTGATTGGCCAGCAACAGGCCAAGAAAGTGCTGTCCGTGGCTGTGTACAACCACTACAAGCGGCTCAACCAGCGCGAAGGCAAGGATGAGGTCGAGCTAGGCAAGAGCAACATCCTGGTCATCGGTCCGACCGGTTCGGGCAAGACCCTGCTGGCTGAAACCCTGGCGCGCTTGCTGAACGTGCCGTTCACCATCGCTGATGCGACCACCCTGACCGAAGCCGGGTATGTCGGTGAGGATGTCGAGAACATCATCCAGAAGCTGCTGCAGAAGTGCGACTACGATGTGGAAAAGGCCCAGATGGGTATCGTCTACATCGATGAGATCGACAAGATCTCGCGCAAATCCGACAACCCGTCGATCACCCGCGATGTATCGGGTGAGGGTGTGCAGCAAGCACTGCTGAAGCTGATCGAGGGCACCGTAGCCTCGGTTCCGCCGCAGGGTGGGCGCAAGCATCCGCAGCAGGAGTTCCTGCAGGTCGATACGCGCAATATCCTGTTCATCTGTGGTGGCGCCTTCGCCGGGCTGGAGAAGGTCATCCGCGATCGGTCGGAGAAGAGCGGCATCGGCTTCAATGCCAGCGTGCGCAGCAAGGACGGCGGCAAGAAGGTCGGTGAGACGCTGATGGAGGTCGAGCCGGAAGATCTGGTGCGCTTTGGCCTGATCCCCGAGTTTGTCGGCCGCCTGCCGGTGATCGCAACTCTCGCCGAGCTGGATGAGGATGCGCTGATCCAGATCCTCACCGAGCCGAAGAACTCGCTGACCAAGCAGTATGGGCGTCTGTTCGAGATGGAAGGCGTGGAGCTGGAGTTCCGCACCGATGCGCTGAAGGCGATCGCCCAGCGGGCGCTCAAGCGCAAGACCGGTGCCCGTGGTCTGCGCTCCATCCTCGAGAGCGTACTGCTGGACACCATGTACGAAATTCCCTCGGCCGAGCATGTCAGCAAGGTCGTGATCGACGAGAACGTCATCAGTGGCAGTGCCAAGCCGCTGTTGATGTACGAGTCCGTCGAGCAGCCGCCCAAGGCGATGCCCGAGGAGTAAGCTGTTCCCGCGCCGCCGCTTCTGGCGGCGCGGTTCCCTCCGCTAGTTCAAAAATCGGCATACGGCAACATTCGCTGCCACATGCATCTTGTAATTTGCTCCGTGCGCCCTCATCTTGAACCCATGAATACTTTCAATTCCGGGTGCGGCCAGCGGCTGTGCCCCACTGCGAGCGAGCCCAAGCCATGACGACTCCCAGCGCTTTTCCGCTACTGCCACTGCGTGACGTGGTGGTGTACCCACACATGGTCATCCCCTTGTTCGTTGGCCGCAACAAATCCATCGAGGCCCTGGAGGCCGCCATGGTCGGTGACAAGCAGGTGCTGCTGCTGACCCAGCGTAATCCGGCGGACGATGACCCGGCGCCCGAGGCGCTGTACGAGCTGGGTACGGTGGCGACCATCCTGCAGCTGTTGAAGCTGCCCGACGGCACGGTCAAGGTGCTGGTCGAGGGCGAGCAGCGGGCCCGTGTCGAGCACATCGAGGAGCTGCATGGCTACCAGCAGGCCAGCGCGTCGTTGATTGACGAGGCGTCCCTGGACGAGCGGGAGGCCGAGGTCCTGGTACGCAGCCTGATGAGCCAGTTCGAGCAGTTCGTCAATCTGGGCAAGAAGATTCCCGCCGAGGCGGTCAGTTCGCTGGCCGGTATCGACGATCCGCGGCGCCTGGTCGATACCATGGCCGCGCACCTGAATCTCAAGGTCGAACAGAAGCAGGCGATCCTGGAGATCACTTCTCTGCGCGAGCGGGTCGAGCATGTGCTGGGTGTGCTGGATACCGAGATCGATCTGCTGCAGGTGGAAAAGCGCATCCGTGGGCGCGTCAAGAAACAGATGGAGCGCAGCCAGCGCGAGTACTATCTGAACGAGCAGATGAAGGCCATCCAGAAGGAAATGGGCGGGCTCGACGAGGGCAGCAGCGAGCTGGACGACCTGCAGCGCAGGATCGAGGCGTCCGGCATGAGCAAGGAGGCGCGGGACAAGGCCAACACCGAGCTGAACAAGCTGAAGATGATGTCGCCGATGTCCGCCGAGGCCACCGTGGTGCGCTCCTACATCGAGTGGTTGTGCAACGTGCCCTGGACCAAGTCCAGCCGTGTCCGGCATGACCTCAAGCATGCGGAAAAGGTGCTGGAGACCGACCACTACGGCCTGGAAGAGGTCAAGGAGCGTATCCTCGAGTACCTGGCCGTGCAGAAGCGCGTGCGCAAGCTCAAGGGGCCGGTGCTCTGTCTGGTCGGGCCGCCCGGCGTGGGCAAGACCTCGCTGGGCGAGTCCCTGGCGCGGGCGACCAACCGCAAGTTCGTGCGCATGGCCCTGGGTGGGGTGCGGGATGAAGCGGAAATCCGTGGTCACCGCCGTACCTATATCGGCTCGATGCCGGGCAAGCTGATTCAGAAGATGAGCAAGGTGGGGGTGAAGAACCCGCTGTTTCTGCTCGACGAGATCGACAAGATGGGCCAGGACATGCGCGGCGACCCGTCTTCGGCGCTGCTCGAGGTGCTGGACCCGGAACAGAACCATGCCTTCAGTGATCACTATCTGGAAGTGGATTACGACCTGTCGGATGTGATGTTCATCTGTACCTCCAACTCGATGAATATCCCGGCACCGTTGCTCGACCGCATGGAGGTCATTCGGATCCCCGGTTACACCGAGGACGAGAAGATCAATATCGCCCAGCGCTACCTGGTGCCCAAGCAGATCAGGAACAACGGCCTGAAGCAGGACGAGCTGACCTTCAGCACGGAGTCGTTGCGTGACCTGATCCGCTACTACACCCGTGAAGCCGGTGTGCGAGGCCTGGAGCGCCAGATCGCCAAGGTCTGCCGCAAGGTGGTACGCGAGCATGCCGAGCGGGCCAGCAGCGGCCCGGTGCTGGTGGACGCGGCGCTGCTGGAGCAGCATCTGGGGGTGCACAAGTTCAAGTACGGGCTGGCCGAGGAGGCCGATCAGATCGGTCAGGTTACCGGCCTGGCCTGGACCCAGGTCGGTGGTGAGCTGCTGAGTATCGAGGCGGCGGTGATGCCGGGCAAGGGCCGGCAGATCAAGACCGGCTCGCTGGGCGATGTGATGCAGGAGTCGATTAGTGCGGCGCTGACCGTGGTGCGCAGCCGTGCTGCCAGTCTGGGCATCAAGAGCGATTTCCATGAGCAGCACGACATCCATATCCACGTGCCCGAAGGCGCCACGCCGAAGGATGGCCCCAGCGCCGGTATCGGCATGTGCACGGCTCTGGTCTCGGCGCTGAGCAGGATTCCGGTGCGGGCGGATGTGGCCATGACTGGCGAGATCACCCTGCGGGGCCAGGTGCTGCCGATCGGTGGCTTGAAGGAGAAGTTGTTGGCGGCACACCGCGGCGGTATTCGCACGGTAGTGATTCCACACGATAATCTGAAGGATCTGAAGGAGATTCCCGACAATATCAAGCAGGATATCGAGATCATCCCGGCGAAATGGATTGACGAGGTGCTGCAGATTGCGCTGCAATACATGCCGAAGCCCCTGAAGGAAGAGGGCGATGAAATTGTTGCCAAGGAAGAGCCTCATAATGCTGATGCAAAAGGGCGCATCAGTACTCATTGATGTTAAGCTAGCCGGTATTGGGTCAGGGCGGCCAACCTTGACCCAGCGGCCATGCCGCCGTTACCGCAAGCATTCCTTGACACGGTTTTTGACCGCTTGATATAAAGCGTGCTTCGACCCAAGCAGGTATGCTGACTGGCTACAGCGTTGCTAGAACCACAAGCTTACATAACGACTAATCAACTCATTGAAATGTATAAGGGGACTTAGAGTGAACAAGTCTGAACTGATCGATGCCATCGCTGCATCTGCCGATATTCCGAAAGCTGCTGCCGGTCGTGCTCTGGACGCCGTCATCGAGTCCGTCACTGGTGCTCTGAAAGCAGGTGATTCGGTTGTGCTGGTAGGTTTTGGCACCTTTGCTGTCAAGGAGCGCGCTGCTCGCACTGGTCGCAACCCGCAAACTGGCGAGCCGATTGAAATCAGCGCTGCCAAGATTCCTGGCTTCAAAGCTGGTAAGGCACTGAAGGACGCCGTCAACTGATAGCGTCCCGCAACTGACAGGACATGTCAGCACCGCACCACGTGCGACATGCGTTTGGACTCCTGGTCAGCAGGAAAGACACAGAGGTTCAGTCAGTTCCCGAAAGGCGCATCATTCCGGTGCGCCTTTTTTGTTTGTACAGGATTAGGATTGGCGGGTAGACCTTTCTGGTTTGCCGGCCTCGTCGCCTGCACCAAGGGCGACTGACCAGAAGATTTGGGGGCATGATGCTGCAAAATATGAGGGACAAGGCGCAAAGCTGGGTCGCGAAAGTGATCGTGGGCGTCATTGTGCTGATTTTCGCGTTGACCGGGTGGGAGTCCATCAGTCGTTTCACCAGTAACGATCAGAAAGCGGCGGAGGTTAACGGAACTGTCATCAGTACGGCTGAACTCGAACAGGCCGTATCTCAGCAGCGTCGTCAGTTGACGCAGCAGTTGCAGCAGATGGGGGAACAGTTCGACCCGGACATGATCGATGACCAATTGCTGCGCGATTCCGTGCTGCAAGGGCTGATCGAACGTGCGGTTCTGCTGGAAGGCGCCAAGGATGCCAAGCTGCGCATCTCCGAGCAGATGATCGACCAGATGCTGCTCAACACGCCGGACTTCCAGGTCAATGGCCAGTTCGATGCGAACCGCTTCGATGTGGTGATTCGCAACATGGGCATGAGCTCACGCATGGCATTCCGCGAGCTGGTACGCCAGGAACTCATGCTGGCGCAGCTGCGCAATGCCTATCAGGTCAGCTCGTTCGCCACCCCGGCGGAGCGCCAGATGCTGGCGCGCCTGGAAAGCCAGAGCCGCGACTTCGCCGTGGTCGAATTCGATCTGGTGACCGATGCCGTCCAGGTGAGCGATGAGCAGGTCGAACAGTACTACAACGACAACCAGGCCGACTTCCTCAGCCCCGAGCAGGTGGTGCTGGAAACCCTGACGTTGTCGCGCAGTGATTTCTTCGAAGAAGCCAGCGTCGATGAGACTGCGCTGGCGGCACTCTATCAGCGGGAAGTCGGCAACCTGGCCGAGCAGCGCCGGGCCGCGCATATCCTGTTCGAGGTCGACGGCGACAACGAGGCCGCCACTCTCGAGCAGGCTGAAGCGGCCAAGGCGCGTCTCGATGCGGGTGAGGACTTTGCGACGCTGGCCAGGGAGCTGTCCCAGGACACCGGTACGGTGAACCGTGGTGGCGATCTGGGTTATATCGAACACGACAGTTTCGATCCGGATTTCGAGGCAGCGCTATTCGCCCTGCAGGAGAATGAGGTATCGGCACCGGTACGTACCGGCTACGGCTATCACCTGATCAAGCTGACCGATCTGCGGTCGGCGGATGTGCCCAGTCTGGAGTCCATGCGACCGACCCTGGAGCGCGAGCTGAAGAACGAGCAGGTAGCGCGCCGCTTCGTCGAGGTCTCCCAGGAGCTGGCCAACCTGGCCTATGAGGCTGAAGACCTGGCCGAGCCGGCCCGGGTACTGAATGTCGAGATCGAGACCCATGGCCCGCTGGAGCGCAGCGGTGGGGAAGGCATCACTGCCAATCCGAAGGTGATGGCCGCTGCCTTTGCCGAGGACGTGCTGCTGGACCGCCGCAACAGCCCGTTGATCGAGCTGGATGCTGACACCGTGGCAGTGGTACGGGTCAAGGAGCACCTGACCCCCGAGCAGCGTCCCCTGGAGCAGGTGAAGGCGGAAATCGCCGATCTGCTGCAGTTCCGTCAAGCTGCCAGGCAGGCTGACGAGCAGGCGCAGGAGCTGATTACCAAGCTGCAACAGGGTGAACTCCAGGTTGAGGCTCTGGCTGAGCAGCTGGGACATCAATGGCAGACCTATGAGGCCATCAGCCGCTCCGACCAGGACGTGCCCCAGTCATTGTTGCGCAACGTGTTCGCCATGCCCAAGCCTGACAATGCACCGGTTTACGGTCACTTCCGTCAGCCCGACGGCAGCCAGTGGATCGTCGAGCTGCGCGGTGTGTCGACGCCGGACGAGGCGCTGACCGAGGCCGACGCGCCCATGTACGGCAACTACATCGCGGGGCAGACTGGCGAGCAGGACTTCTCAGCGGTACGCCAAGCGCTGCAGGAAAGCGCGGATATCGAGCGTTTCTGATCGACTGAATCAAGCACGTACGCCAGGCCATGGATGGCCGGTCAGAAGAAACCGCGTGTTCCTCAGGGCATGCGGTTTTTTTGTGGCTTGCCATCCGTGGCGGCCATCCTTGCCGGTTTCTTTATGTTAAGAATAATCGTTTGCAAGTGGCACTTTGATCCTTTACTGTTGCCGCTGCTCCGATCGGGCCGCCATGGCGGTGCCCTGTCACCCTGTCCGTTACTTATGGGTTTGTGCTTTTCATGACCGACTCCTCGCCGTTGTCCGCCCGCCACAAACGTCTGATCGGTATCCTGGCATTATTGCTGGTGCTGGTCGGGATCTGGTACCTGCTCGGAAGAACACCACCGTCGGCCCAGCCGCCGCAGCGTAGCCCCTGGAACCAACCAACACCGGTGCGCGTCGTTCCGGTCGAGCGGGGCAGCCTGGATGTGCAGATCAGGTCCATCGGTACCGTCACTCCGCTCAACACCGTAACGGTACGCAGCCGGGTCGACGGCGAGCTGACCCGGGTGCTGTTCAGCGAAGGCGCCGAGGTGGAGCAGGGCACCTTGCTTGCCGAGATCGATCCGCAGCCCTACCGGGCCCAACTGGCTCAGGCCGAAGGGCTGGCCCAGCAGAACCAGGCCCAGTTGGCCAACGCCCAGGCGGATCTGGAGCTGTATGAAGGTTTGTACGAGCAGGACTCCATCGCCCGCCAGCAACTGACCAGTCAGCGCGCCCTGGTAGAAGAGCTGCGTGGCACGCTCAAGACCAATGCGGCCCAGGTCGAGGATGCCCGGCTGCAGTTGTCCTGGACGCGCATCGAGGCGCCGATTGCCGGCAAGCTGGGGCTGCGTCGGGTGGATGCCGGCAACCTGGTAAGCAGCGGCGACACCGAGGGGCTGGTGAGCATTACCCAGATGCGTCCGATCGCGGTGGAGTTCACTGTGCCGGAACCGGATGTGCCGGCCCTGCGCCGGGCCGCGGCCAGCGGCGAGGAGCTGGCGGTGCAGGCGCTGGACCGCAGCGAGCAACTGGTGCTGGGCAGTGGCCGGCTGTACACCCTGGATAACCAGATCGATATCGCCACCGGTACGCTGCGGGCCAAGGCGCTGTTCGAGAACGAGGATGACGAGCTGTTTCCCAACCAGTTCGTCAATGTCCGCCTGCGCCTGCACACCCTGCCGTCGGTGATCACCATTCCCTCGGATGCAGTGCAGTTCGGTTCCCGAGGCACTTATGTCTACGTGGTGGACCCGGATGAAAACAAGGCCTACACCCGGCTCGTCAAACTGGGTGCTACTGCCGACGGGCGGGTGGCGGTGACCGAAGGGCTGGAGGAGCAGGAACTGGTGGTGCTGGAAGGCCTCGATCGGCTGCGCGAGGGTCGCGAGGTGCTGGTCAGCGACGAGGATGCCGGCTGATGAGGTGTCTGGCCGTGATTGCAGCGGCGCTACCGGGAGCGGTGCAGCCAGCTGAGGCCAGCGGCAGATGAGCAACTTGTCGCGCCCCTTCATCCTGCGCCCGGTTGCCACCTCGCTGCTGATGCTGGCATTTCTGATCACCGGCATCATCGCCTGGCGGATGCTGCCAGTGGCGGCGTTGCCGCAGGTGGACTATCCGATCATCCAGGTCTTCACCTTCCAGCCCGGTGCGGGGCCGAACGTCACTGCCCGTACCATCACCGCACCGCTGGAGCGGCACCTGGGGCAGATCCCCGGCCTCAAGCAGATGTCCTCCACCAGCTCTGCCGGTGCCTCGGTCATCACCCTGCAGTTCGGTCTGGAGGTGGATCTCGGCGTGGCGGAGCAGGAAGTGCAGGCGGCAATCAATACTGCCGACAGTCTGTTGCCCAATGACCTGCCCGCACCACCCATCTACCGCAAGGTCAACCCGGCTGACGCGCCAATTCTCACCCTGGCCATCACCTCCGATGCCATGCCGCTGCCACAGATCCACGACCTGGTGGACACCCGCATGGCACAGAAGCTCGCCCAGTTGTCCGGAGTGGGGATGGTCAGCCTCGCCGGCGGCCAGCGCCCGGCGCTGCGGGTGCAGGCCAATCCGGCGATGTTGTCGGCCCGTGGCCTGAGCCTTGACGATGTGCGTGCGGCCATCGCCGCCACTAACGTCAACCAGCCCAAGGGCAGCTTTGACGGCCCGCACCGCACCACCATGCTGGATGCCAACGACCAGATCCGTTCAGTGGAGGATTATCGCGATCTTATCCTCGCCTGGGAGGAGGGTGCCGCACTGCGCCTGGGAGATGTGGCGACCATCGTTGATGGGGCCGAAGACCGCTTTCTGGCGGCCTGGGCAGACACCCAGCCGGCCGTACTGCTCAACGTGCAGCGCCAGCCTGGTGCCAACGTCATCGAGGTGGCGGATCGGGTACAGGCGCTGCTGCCACAGTTGACCGCGACCCTGCCGGCGGCAGTGGACGTGATGGTGCTCACCGACCGTACCCAGAGCATCCGCGCCTCGGTACGTGATGTGCAGCATGAGTTGCTGTTCGCGATTTTTCTGGTGGTGCTGGTGACCTTTGCCTTTCTGCGCAGCATTCCCGCCACCATCATCCCCAGCGTTGCGGTGCCGCTGTCACTGGTTGGCACCTTCGGCTTCATGTACCTGATGGGCTTTTCCATCAACAACCTGACGCTGATGGCCCTGACCATCGCCACCGGCTTCGTGGTGGACGATGCCATCGTCATGCTGGAGAACATCGCCAGGCATCGAGAGCAGGGCGCCTCGCCGATGGAGGCTGCACTCAAGGGAGCGGCGCAGATCGGCTTCACCTTGATCTCGCTGACCCTGTCGTTGATCGCGGTACTGATTCCGCTGTTGTTCATGGGCGACCTGGTCGGCCGATTGTTCCACGAGTTCGCTGTGACGCTGGCCGTGGCCATTGCCATTTCCCTGGTGGTGTCCCTGACGCTGACGCCGATGATGTGTGCACGCATGCTGCGCGAGCCGCTGGTCCATGATGAGCAGGCAGAGGGCCGCAGCCTGATGAGCAGGACTATTCGTCGCTACGGTGAGCTGCTCGACTGGGTGCTGGATCGCCAGCCGCTGATGCTGTTGGTGATGCTGGCGACCATTGTCCTGACCGCGCTGCTGTATCTGGCCGTGCCCAAGGATTTCTTTCCGGTGCAGGACAGCGGCATGATCCAGGTGGTGACCGAAGCTCCCCAGGATATCTCCTTCGGCGCCATGGGCGAGCGGCAGCAGACGCTGGCCGCGGCGTTGCTCGAGGATACCGGGGTGGTCAGCCTGTCGTCCTTCATCGGCGTGGATGGCACCAACACCAGTCTCAACAGTGGGCGCATGTTCATCAATCTGCCACCGCACGCTGAGCGTAGCGAAACGGTGTTCACCGTCATCGAGCGATTGCGTCAGCGCGCCGCCGAGGTGGAGGGTATCCAGGCCTGGTTCCAACCGGTGCAGGAGTTGAGCATCGAGGACCGGGTCGCCCGGACCCAGTACCAGTTCACCCTTACCAGCCTCGACAGCGAGACCCTGGGTGAGTGGACGCCGCGCCTGGTGGATGCCCTTAGCCTGCGGCCGGAACTGACCGATGTGGCGTCCGACTTGCAGCAGCGCGGACAGGAGCTCTACCTGGAAATCGACCGCGACGCCGCAGCGCGTCTCGGCGTCAGCGTCTCGACCATCGCCGAGGTGCTGCAGAACGCCTTCGGCCAGCGACAGATCTCTACGCTGTTCACCCAGGCCAATCAGTACCGGGTGGTGCTGGAGATGGACCCTGCGCTGGCCCGGGGCCCGGAGGCGCTGAGCAACATTTATGTATCCACTGCCTCCGGTGGCCAGGCGCCACTGGCCACGTTGACGCGGCTGCACCAGCGCGCGACCTCGCTGATGGTCAACCATCAGGGCCAGTTCCCGGTGGCTACGGTGTCCTTCAATCTGGCGGCCAAGGCCTCGCTCGGCCAGGCAATATCCGCGATCGAGCAGGTCAAGCAGGAGCTGGCCATGCCGGCGGAGATCGAGACCCGTTTCCAGGGCGCAGCCGAAGCCTTCCAGGCTTCGCTGTCCAATACCCTGTGGCTGATTCTGGCTGCGATCCTGACCATGTACATCGTGTTGGGTGTGCTCTATGAGAGCACCATCCATCCGATTACCATTCTTTCCACCTTGCCGTCGGCAACGGTCGGTGCGCTATTGGCGCTGCTGATCAGTGGCCGGGCACTGGACATGATTGCGGTGGTCGGGGTGGTCCTGCTGATCGGCCTGGTGAAGAAGAACGGCATCATGATGGTGGACTTCGCCCTCGAGGCCCAGCGCAACCAGGGCATGGCGCCACGCCAGGCGATTCACCGGGCGGCGATGCTGCGTTTCCGACCGATTCTGATGACCACGCTGGCGGCACTGTTTGGCGCGGTTCCGCTGATGCTGGCCAGTGGTTCGGGGGCCGAGCTGCGCCAGCCGCTGGGGCTGGTGATGGTCGGCGGCCTGCTGGTCAGCCAGGTGCTGACGCTGTTCACCACGCCGGTGGTGTACCTGTTCTTTGACCGGTTGAGCCGGCGCCGCCACAACCCGGCCGGTGCGGACGTGGCGAGTCAGGGTTGATGAACCCGGCGCGCCTGTTCGTCAGTCGGCCGATAGCCAGCTGTCTGCTGGCCCTGGCCTTGTTGGCCTGCGGTCTGCTGACCTGGCGGCTGCTGCCGGTGGCACCACTGCCGGAGGTGGATTTTCCGGTAATCACGGTCAGCGCCAGCCTGCCGGGGGCCAGCCCGGAAAGCATGGCCACTACCGTCGCTACACCGCTGGAACGGGCGTTGGGCAGTATCTCCGGGGTGGTCGCCATCACCTCTGGCAGCAACCAGGGCTCCACCGAGATCATGTTGCAGTTCGAACTGGACCGCAATATCGACGAGGCTGCGCGGGAAGTGCAGGCTGCCATCAACACCGTGCGCGGCGAACTGCCCGCCGGCATGCCGGGTAACCCCGAGTACCGCAAGGTCAACCCGTCCCAGGCGCCGATCATGGCACTGGCGCTCAGCTCGGCCAACCTGGATTCCAGCGATCTCTACGATGCGGCTTCCACCATCCTGGCGCAGAAATTGGCACAGGTCACCGGGGTGGGGGAGGTGAGCGTCACTGGTGCCTCGCTGCCGGCGGTGCGGGTGCAGCTGGACCCAGGCGCACTGCTACATAACGGTATCGCCCTGGATGAGGTGCGCAATGCCATCACCCAGAGCACCGCTCTGTATCCGTTGGGTTTTATTGAAGACGAGGAGCACCGCTGGCGGGTAGGCATCAGTGATTCGCTGCGTACCGCCGAGCAGTACCGCAAACTGGTGATTCGCCACCGCGACGGTGCGGTGGTACGGCTGGGCGATGTGGCCAGCGTTGCCGACTCGGTGGAAAACCGCTACACCAGCGGTTTTCACAACCACGACCCGGCGGTAATCCTGATGATCAGCCGCCAGAGTGGCGCCAACATCGTGCGTACCATCGATGCCATCCATGAGCAGTTGCCGCAGTTGCAGGCGCTGATGCCCGCCGACAGTGAGCTGGCGGTGGTGATGGACCGCTCGCCAGTGATCCGTGCCACGCTCAACGAGGCCCAGTTCACACTGGTGCTGGCCTCGGTGCTGGTCGTGCTGGTGGTCTGGCTGTTTCTCGGCAGTGCGCGCACCGCGCTGATTCCCTCGGTGGCGCTGCCGGTATCGCTGGTCGGCAGCTTCGTGGTGATGTACTTCTATGGTTTTTCCCTCAACAACCTGTCGCTGATGGCGCTGATCGTCGCTGCGGGACTGGTGGTGGACGACGCCATCGTGGTGCTGGAGAACGTCGAGCGGCATATAGAAAACGGCCTGACACCCTTTCAGGCGGCGTTGAAGGGAACCCAGGAGGTCGGCTTCACTCTGCTGGCGATGAACGTGGCGCTGGTGGTGGTGTTCGTTTCCATCCTGTTCATGGGTGGGGTGGTGGAGCGGCTGTTCCGCGAGTTTTCGATCACGCTGGCCGCGGCCATGCTCATCTCCCTGCTGGTCTCCCTGACGCTGACGCCCAGTCTGTGCGCGCTGTGGTTGAAAAGCCGGGCGCAGCAGGCACCCGGGCCGGTGGCGCGGTATAGCGAAAGCCTGTTCGCTGCGCTGCGTGACGGCTATCAGGGGACGCTCGACTGGGCACTGCGCCATGGTGTGCTGATCCTGTTGGCACTGGCGGTGGTGATCGCCGGCAATGCCTGGCTGTATGTCGATATCACCAAGGAAACCCTGCCGCAGCAGGACACCGGTCAGATCCGCGGCTTCGTGCGGGGTGACGATGGCTTCTCGTTCCGGGTCATGCAGCCGAAGATCGAAGCCTACCGCCAGTACATCCTCGCCGACCCGGCGGTGCAGGACCTCACCGGCACCAGTGGCGGCGCCGGCGGCACCACCAATGCGCAACTGTCGATCAATCTCAAACCGCTGGAACAGCGTGGCGTCTCCGCCCAGCAGGTGGTCGAACGGCTGCGGGAGAACACCCCGCAGATTCCAGGCGCGATGATGATGCTGATGGTGGATCAGGATCTGCACCTGGGCTCGCCGTTTCGACGCAGCGAGCACGAAGTGGTCTTGCGCTCCGACTCACTGGAGGCCTTGAAGCTCTGGTCGCAACGGGTCTCCGAAGCCATGCAGGATATGCCTGAACTGGTGGACGTTGATTCGGCCGGTGGTGAAGAGACGCGCCAGGTGGTACTCGATATAGACCGGGAGGCCGCCCGTCGCCTGGGTGTGGATATGGCGACCATTGCCTCGCTCCTCAACAACTCCTTCTCCCAGCGCCAGGTGGCGACCCTCTACGATGAGCTGAACCAGTACCGCGTAGTGATGGAACTCGACCCCCGCTACACTGAAGATCCGGTAGTGCTGGGGCAGATCGAGGTGATCACCGATGTCGGTACCCGTGTCCCGCTGTCCTCCTTCGCCCGTTGGGATTACGGCATGGCCAGCGACCGGGTGCGGCATGACGGGCAGTTCGCCTCGGTCGGTGTCGGCTATGCGTTAGCCCCTGGTGTGACGGCCTATGAGGCGGAGCAGGCCATCGATCGTGTGCTTGGTGAGATCATGCTGCCGACCAGCGTGCATACGGTGCCGGCGTCTTCCGGGCGCCCGGATTTCAGTGTCGACCTCAACCAGCCATGGCTGCTGCTATGGGTGGTGCTGGCTGTCTATCTGGTGCTGGGGGTGTTGTACGAAAGCACCCTGCATCCGCTGACCATCCTCTCGACCCTGCCGTCGGCCGGGGTTGGCGCATTGCTGGCGTTGAATTTCAGCGGTACGAATTTCAGCCTGATTGCGCTGCTGGGTCTGTTCCTGCTGATCGGAGTGGTGATGAAGAACGCCATCATGATGATCGACTTCGCCCTGGCGGCTCAACGTCGTGATGGCTTGTCACCCCAGGCGGCGATTCGCCACGCCGCGGTGCTGCGGCTACGCCCGATCCTGATGACCAATCTCGCCGGGTTGCTCGGTGCGGTGCCGCTGGTGCTGGGCTTTGGTGAAGGAGCGGAAATGCGCCGACCGCTGGGCATCACCATCATCGGTGGGCTGGCGGTCAGCCAGTTGTTGACCCTGTACACCACCCCCGTCATCTACCTGTATCTGGAGCGCCTGCGTCAGCGGGTGCTGCGCCACCGGGAGCAACCGGCCGACCCAATGAATCCATCGCCATGAAAATACCGTCGCTATTCCTGACTCTGCTTGTCGTTCTGCTGTCCGCCTGCACCCTGGGGCCGGACTATACCCAGCCCGATATCGCGGATACCACCACCGTGCGCCATCAGGAGGGCTGGAAGCCAATGCCCGCGCAGAGCTGGGCAGCCAGCGGCAGTTGGTGGCTGGCATTCGAGGACGACGCCCTGACCGCGCTGGTGGAGCGCAGCGCTCAGGCGAACCAGACCCTGGCCCAGGCCGAAGCCCGCTTCCGCGCTGCCGAGGCCCAGTGGCGACTGTCCCGCGGCGGCTTGAGCCCCGAGGTGGGCGCGACCCTGGGCGGCAGCCGCAGCGGTGGCAGTGGTGACACCGGGCGGTCCGCTTCCGAACAGTACGATGCGCGTCTACAGATCGGCTGGGCTCCGGATCTCTGGGGCCGGGTGCGCCGGGAGATCGAGGCCGATCGGGCCAGTCTGCAGGCCAGCGCCGCCGACCTCGCGGCGGCCCGTCTCGCCATTCAGATGGCGGTGGCCGGCGCCTATGTCAATCTGCGCGCGCTGGATCGTCAGCAGGACATCCTCAACGAGACCATGACCGCCTACGACCGCTCCGCGACCCTGACCCGCAACCAGTATGAGGCCGGTATCGTCTCCCGGGCCGACGTGATCCAGGCCGAAACCCAGCGCCAGTCGCTGCGTACCGAGATGTACGACCTGCAGGCCGCACGGGCCCGGGAGCAGAATGCCCTGGCAGCCCTGCTGGGCATCGCACCGGCCGAACTCAGCCTGCAACAGGAAGGGGAGCAACTGCCGGCCATCCCCGCCTTGCCACAAAGCCTGCCCGCGGTACTGATCGCCCGGCGTCCGGACGTGGTCGCTGCTGAACGGCTGGTGGCGTCAGCCAATGCCCGCATCGGTGTGGCCCAGACCGCCTGGCTGCCGGACCTCACGCTGGATCTGTGGGGAGGAGTGCAGAGCGGCAGCTTCAGCGGCTTGTTCGACGCGCCGGCCAGGGTCTGGTCACTGGGGCCAACGCTGGCCCAGACGCTTTTCGATGGCGGTCAACGCGCGGCGACCCGGGACATGGCCATCGCCCGCTACGATGAACAGGCAGCGTTCTACCGCCAGACCGTGCTCGACAGTCTGCGGGAGCTGGAGGATGCACTGGCCACCTTGCAGATTCTCGCCGAGAAGACCGAGCAGCAGGACGCCCTGTTGCAACTGGCGCTGGAGAACGAGCGGGTGATCAGCAACCGCTATCGAGCGGGGCAGGTGTCTTTCCTGGAAGTGGCGACAGCGCAGAACATCACCTTGAGCACCCGGCGGGTGGCGGTGGATATTCACGCGGAGAGGTTGGCGGCGACGCTGCAGCTGGCAGCGATCATTGGTGGTGGCTGGGATCTGGACGACCCGGTAATCCAGTCGGTAACGGGCGAGTAAATTCGGCCCAGAGAGGGAGGCAGCCGCCGCTCGGCGGCTGCCGTACTACTTATTCCTGGTCGACGCTGCCCATGGCGGTGGTGTTGAAGCCGCCATCGACATAGAGGATCTCGCCGGAAATACCGGAAGCCAGATCCGAACACAGGAAGGCGCCGGCGTTGCCGACTTCCTCGATGGTCACGTTGCGACGTAGCGGGGTGCGGGCTTCGTTGTAGGCCAGCATCTTGCGGAAGCTCTTGATGCCTGAGGCGGCGAGGGTGCGGATCGGACCAGCGGAGATGGCGTTGACGCGGATGCCGTCCTCGCCCAGGCTGCCGGCCAGGTAGCGTACGCCAGCTTCCAGGCTGGCCTTGGCCATGCCCATGACGTTGTAGTTCGGCATGGTGCGTACCGCGCCCAGGTAGGTCAGGGTCAGCAGGTTGCCGTTGCGCTTTTTCAGCAGTTCGCGACCCGCCTTGGCCAGGGCCACGAAGCTGTAGGCGCTGATGTCATGGGCGATCTTGAAGCCGTCGCGGGTAGTGACTTCGGTGAAGTCGCCGTCCAGCTGGTCGCCAGGGGCGAAACCGACCGAGTGCACGATACAGTCGATACCATCGGGCCATTTCTTGCTCAGCTCGGCGAATACCTGCTCGATCTGTGCATCATCGGCCACATCACAGGGGAAGCACATGTCCGCGCTGGAACCCCAGTCGCTGGCGAAACCTTCGACACGGCCCTTGAGCTTGTCGTTCTGATAGGTGAAGGCCAGTTCAGCGCCTTCGCGGTGCATGGCCGCGGCAATGCCCGATGCGATGGACAGTTTGCTGGCTACGCCAACGATGAGTACACGCTTTCCGCTTAGAAATCCCATGTTCTTTTCCTGTTTTGCTATGGCCTCAAACCGAGGCCGACTTATCGGATACCGGGTGGGCGAACGCCGCCTCCAGCAACTGACGGGTATAGTCATGTTGCGGCGAGGCAAAGATCTGCTCGGCCGGTCCCTGTTCTACGAT
>Ga0172382_10002266_pt1 | contig 32644 bp, 32 predicted proteins | sample Leawel138RmetaG_FD_122245 | JGI IMG/M metagenome (GOLD analysis project Ga0172382, IMG submission 122245) | Leachate microbial communities from a municipal landfill in Southern Ontario, Canada - Leachate well 138R metaG | ecosystem: Engineered > Solid waste > Landfill > Unclassified | place...
AAGCGGATGCGGCCGTGCTCGCGGTCGGCCATGATTCGGAGCCCGCCGGCATCGCCACCCATGCGGTGAAGCCGGGCGCACCGGGCGACACGCCGCTCGCCACTGAGGCGCCGGTGCTGATCCTCGGCTCGGGCCTGAGCATGATCGACACCTGGCTTTCCCTCAAGGCGCGCGGCCATCGCGGCCCGGTCACGGTGCTGTCGCGCCGGGGGGTGATGTCGCGCGCGCATCTGGGCGACAAGCCCGCTCCCATCGACATCGCCGACGTGCCGTTCGGCGCCTCGCCGGCCCGCTTCATGCACTGGCTGCGCGGGCTGGTGCGCGCGCACGAGGCCGCGGGCGGGCACTGGCAGGACGTGGTCGACGGCCTGCGACCGTTCAACCAGCGCATCTGGCAGGCATGGCGCGGCGACGAGCGCCGGCGCTTCCTGCGTCACGCCAAGGCCTGGTGGGACGTGCATCGGCACCGCACCGCGCCGCAGATCCATGCCCGCCTCGCCGCCGCCGTGGGCAATGGCGAGCTGATCCCGGTGGCCGGCAAGGTCGAGACGGTCGAGGCGGCGGGCGGCGGCCTGCTTGTCACGCTGCGCCCTCGCGGCGAGACAACGGCGCGGACGCTCACGGTCGCCCGCATCTACGACTGCACCGGCGTCGTCCGGGACATGGCGTCCGGCTCGCTCGCGCCCGTGCGCAGCCTGACCGATCGCGGGCTGGCGCGACCCGATCCGCTGCGGCTCGGCCTCGACGTCGCCGGGGATTGCGCGGTGCTCGACGCCGCCGGCAATCCGTCCGGCCGGGTCTTCGCCATCGGCCCGCTGACGCGCGGCGCGCTGTTCGAGATCGAGGCCGTCCCCGACATCAGGGTTCAGGCCGCGGAGCTCGCCCGCAGGCTGGCGTGATGTGGCCACCGAGATTGCCCGACTGACAGGAAGCGTGGAGCGCGCGCGGAGAGACCCGGGCTGATCAGCTGGAAACCCCGGAGCGCCAGAATGACATAGAGGATGCCGTTCAGCACCTTGAGGCCGAAGGCGTCGCTGGGTAGGCCGAGCGTTACAGCATCGCCGACGGTGCCTGCATTGTTGATCGGCTGGACCTGAGTGGTCATGCTTTGATCATCGGTTTTCCCTGCACCGCGATTGTCTCGGTCTGCGTCATCGACAGCGAGATATCGATTGGCAGGCCTTGCGGCGCGTGATGGGCAACGCAGACTATCGCAGCCTCGGGCAGACGTTCGACGAGCAAGGAGAACAGTTCGGCTTCAGCCTCCCGGTCAAGCGCGCTGGTCGGCTCGTCCAATATGATCCATTGCGGCCGCGAAAGCAGAATGCGGGCAAAGCAAAGGCGTTGCCTTTCTCCGCCCGAAAGGCCCTCCAGCGAGCCCGGGCTAACGTCATCGAGATGCGGAATGCGATGCGCCAGCCCGACATCTTCGAGCGCACGACGCATCTCGTCCTTGCTGTAGCAATCTGCCGGCAGGGGATAGGAAAGGGCCTCCGCCAGGCCATCGCAGGCGAGATAGGGCGTTTGCGACTGGAACGACATCCGCCCGGCCGGCAGGCCGATGGCCCCCTCGCCATAAGGCCATACGCCGGCCAGGGCCTTGAGCAGAGTCGTCTTGCCTGCCCCGGAAGGGCCGTTGACCCATACGCGCCGCCCGGGCGTGATCGCGACATCGCCGATGGAACGGAGAGCCCGTCCCTGCGGCGTGGTGAGACGCAGCCCCGAAAGTTCCAGCGTGCCACCCGCCGCCCTGTCCTGTGCGATACGCGATGGCGTGTCCGGCCATGCCTGTTTTTCGTCCAGCATGGCCAGCAACTGGTCAAGACGTTCCGACGTGGCGACGAAATCTGCAAGGTCGCGGTAGGAGAAGATGAACCAGCTCAACGTCGTCGTCACATTCGAGAATGCCGAGGCAAGCTGCATGAGCCCGCCCAGCGTCACACGCCCCGCCATATAGGCTGGCAGCGACAGGAACAGCGGGATGCGCAGCACCGTCTGGAAGTAGGGCCGGGTGAACAAGCCGACGACGAATTCGCGCCGGATCAGCTGGTGCCAGTTTTGCACCACGCCGGCATACCGCTTGTCGAAACGGCGTCGTTCGGCTTGTTCGCCGCCGGTCATCGCCACTTCGGATGCGTTGTCACGCAGCTGCATCAAGGCAAAGCGGAAATCAGCCTCGCGCTTTTCTCGCTGGAACAGAAGACCTTTCAGGGGCCAACCCAGCAGATGCGTCATGATGCTTGAAAGCAGGACGTAAACGAAGGAAGCCCATACGAGATAGCGCGGAATCTCCAGATCTATCCGGCCGAACTGGATCGGAAGGGCGAAATTCGAGAGAGACCAAAGCAGCGTGACGTAGGAGAACAATCCGACGATACGGGAAAACAGGTCTATCGCCTCGTGCAGCAGCCCCGAAACGAACAGCCTGCAATCCTCGGCGATGCGCTGGTCCGGGTTTTCGAGCGGCGTCGGGGATAGCCCTTCCCTGAGCAGCCAGTATGCATGACCGGAGAGCCATTTGGCCATGGCGATGTCCGTCAGCCGCGTGCGCCAACGGATGAGCACGTACTTGCGCAGGTAATCGCCGACGAGGAAGCAAAGGGCGCTGAACAGGATCAGGGAGAGGAAGACTCCGATCTGACGCACCGCGGCGCCTGCATCGAAGTTCTCCAGCGCGTCGAAGAAGTTCGCATTCCAGGCGATGAGCTGCAAGGTGATCCAGATGCTGACGAGCTCGAGCCCGACGACGATCACGAACAGGCCAAGCCCAACCCAGGCACCCGGACCGGACGCGGCAAGCCGCGCCAGGCGCCAGATGCGGGCCAGAACCGAAAGCAGCTTCACGACAGATCAGAACTTGACCGTGAAGCTGGCCATGTACGAGCGTGCGGGTCCCGTCTGCAACTCGATCGGGTTGGTCCGCGCGACGGCATCCGTGGCCGTCAAGTTGTAGGTCGCGGCGTTCGACACGAAATAGCGCTGGTTGAACACGTTCTTGATGCCGAGCCGCAGCTCGGAGTTGGCAGAGGGCTGGTAGGTGGCGAAGAGATCGAGCAACGCATAGCCGTCAGGCTTGTAGTTGTTGATCGATGCCGTCTCCTTCACATCGGCGACGAAGGTTCCGACGGCTTCCAGCTTCAGGTTGTATTGCGGGACCAGATAGGTAAGGCCGACCACGCCGGTGAAGGGCGGCACCGTATGCGGGGTCGTGGACTCGCCCGGACCGGCCTTCTGCCTGCCCTTCTGCCAGGATAGCGAGAAGTCCGTGCGCAGATTGTCGGTGATGTCGTAGGCGCCCGACACCTCGATGCCGTACACGGTGACCGACGACAGATTGCGGTACGTGTAGTCGCTGGTTCCGGGCGGATTATAGAAGTTCTCGATGAAGTCCGTGTAGTCGGCATAGAAACCGCCCACCGAGAAGAAGCCTCGATCGAGACGCCCGCGCAGGCCGACCTCGAAATTATCCACCTGCTCGGGCCTCAGGTCGGGCGCCGGAATCATGTCGAAGAACGCCCCGGGCAATGAGGTATAGAGCTGCTGCGCCGTCGGCATCTTGAAACCCTGGTTATAGGCGCCATAGACGGTCAGTTGATCCGTGAGATCGTACATCGCTCCGATGTCGAACAGCAGCGTGTCGTCGCTTACCTTACGCGGCTCCTTGCCGGGTACGATCTGGTAGTCGGCGTCCGGGCGCGGATCGAGATTGTAGGTGGCAAAGCGCAAGCCGGGCGTCACCCGAAGGCGTTGATCGAAAGCCGAAATTTCGTCCTGGATGTAGAGGTCGGCGCGCATGGTCGTTGCATTGGCGAAATTGAAGCCACCCGCCCGTGTTTCACTGATCACACCCGTGGTCAGGTTGTTCACGGTCGAGATGTTCTGGTAGTCGGTGCGCGTGTAGTCGCCGTCGAAGCCCCAGGTGACGACATGATCGAGCGCGCCCGTTGCGAAGCGCGACGTCAATTGAATGTCGAGCTCGGTGAACTCCTCGCCATATTTCAGCAGATCGCTGGAGACGAGGCTGTCGCCCGCGGCGCTGATGGAGCGGCGGGTGCCAGTCCTGGTGTAGCCGCTTGGCGAGTGTGAGAGGGACCAGCGCACCTGGTCGACGAAAGGATTCCCCACCTCCCACTCGTGTTCGATGCCGAAGCGTGCGCGATGGAGGTCGAGATTTCTGACGATGCCGGTGTTGACCTCGCCTGTCGGAAGTCCGGTGACCGTATTGTAGACGGGCCCGAGGATACTGTCGGACCGCACGTCGGTATCACGACGAAGGTAGTCCGCCGAAAGCTCGAAACGGTGGTCGGCATTCGGCGTGTAAACCGCTTTCGCCAGACCCCTGTAGGACGACTTGTCCATCGGATCGAGCGCATTGCACGGCGTTGCTCCGAAAGCGATATTCCGGGGGCAGCCCCAGATGCCACCGTCCGCGCGTGCGTTGCCGAATTCCGGCTCGTTGGCGCGCGTATAGGCGATGCCACCGAGGACCGAGAGCTCCGGCGTCAGCCGATAGGCGTAGGCGATGGAGTTGTTGAACGCGTTATCGACACTGTCGTAGGAGGTCGTAAACTGACCTCCCCTGTCCCGGTCCTCGCCGAGAATGTCTTCAGGGTCGATCGTCTGCAGGGTAACGATGCCGCCCAACGCATCGGCGCCCCAAAGGACGGAACCAGGGCCGCGCACGATGTCGGCCTGTTTCGTGAAGTTGAAATCGAGATAGTCCCGCGTTCCGTCGACGATCCGTTCGGGCGTGCGCGAGCCATCGACCAGAACCTGAACCCTGTTGCCGCCCACGCCGCGTATGTTGAAGCCGCCGAACGTCGCGAACGGATCCGTCCCCGAGGTGGTTCGGGGCGCGGTGATGCCGGGCTCGTAGCGAATCAGGTCCTGCATGTTGCCGACGAACCGGTCGCGCATCTGGTCGTCGTCTATGACGCTGACATTCCTCGGCGTGTTGAATGGATCACTTGCCTGACGCGTGGCGAGGATGGTCAAGACCGGCAGCTGCGTCAGCGGCTGCCCGGCAGCGGCCTGATCGGTTTCCTCTTGCTGCGTTTCTCCAGAGTCGTCAGCGGTTTCCTGGGCCAGCGCTCGGGCCGAGTATGATGACAGGACCGTTGCGAGCAACAACGTATAGGAAATCGACTTCAGCAGCATTGCAGCCCCCTGAACTTCTGAAAAAGCGAAAAGTCTGGCTATCGCTCGTTCGCAGGCAGGAGCGTCCGCTGGAATGCAGGACCACTATCAATCTTGAGTCTTTTAGTCAAGTTTTGTAACCGACCCGCACGAAGTGGCATTGTGCACGATACGAGATCGCGTCACGGACGGTCCGAGCAGGCGCTTCTTGCACGAAGGCGCCGACCGCCTCGTCGTACCCGGTGGCGTCCGCTTCGTGACCCCGCGGTCAATGCCTCGTCGCAGTTTTCGCGCGTCCCGGCCTCAGGCAGCGATCCTGCGCATAGCGAGAAGGCCGAGCCAGACGCCGAGCGTGCAGAAAGCCAGGAACACCCATCCCGAGAGGGCACCGGCATGAATGCCGGAAAGCAACACGCCGACGGTGCAGCCGAGGCCGGTCATCGCGCCCCAGCCCATCAGGATGCCGCCGCAGAGTCCCCTGACGATCTGCGCCCCGGTGGGGCGCTGCGGCTTGAACTGGCCGGCGGCGAGGGCCGCCGCAAAGCTGGCGAGCACCAGCCCGATCACGAACAGACCGTTGGGCGACAGAAGCGTCTCCTTCACCACTGTCGCGCAGCCGCGCAGCAGATCGAGGCCGTGCAGCGTATCGGGCAGCAGGCCCGCGGAAAAACCCGCCGTGCGCACGATGCTGCCGAGCTCGGCCGTCACGCCCAGCGGTGCGACGCGCAGGAACGCCATCGCCGAGATTACCGCGACCAGGAAGCCGGCAACGACAGGCGGCCAGCGTTCGACGAACACCCTGGCGGCGATGCCCGAAAGATCGAAGCGGGCTTCGGCTGTCGCGCTCGCCGGGTTGGCGAAGCGCAGGACCAGAACAGCAAGCACCGCCAGAAGCCCGAGGCTGGCGAGGATCGTGCCGGTATAGCCGAGCTGGTGCGGCAGCCATATCGCGGGGCTCGCATAAATGGCGAGCGAGAATAGCGGGTTCCAGCTGAGAAACCCGAGGAGGAAGCCCGCCGCCGCGCCGACAAGTGCGAAGGGCGAGGTGGGCGAGCCTTCGCCCAGCCGGTAGAAATGCGCCGACAGGCATGAGCCGGAGATCGCCATTCCGAGGCCGAACGCAAAGGCCGCGACCGCCAGCACCGGCCCGACCGGGCCGATATGGGCGTTTGGCGGCAGCCGTCCCGGCCGTGGCGTCGGCACCCACGCCATCGTCACGACATGATAGAGCAGAACGCCGGCAGCCAGCGCCACGATGATGGCGATCAGCCCACGCGGCTCCCGCCGCTCGATGAAGTCGCGAAAATTGCACAGGAAGCAGAAACGGCCACGCTGGAGCACGATGCCGAAGGCGGCGCCGGCCAGCAGCGAGAAGGCGAGATCGCGACCGCCGCTCTGGCCTTGCAGCAACCAGGCCCAGGCGGCGATGACGACGAGAAGCGCCGCGGGCAGCGCCGTGCGGGAAAGAGGAAGGGACATCTGTCGGCTTTCCGGGAACAGGAAAGGAGGCGAGCGCCTCGGCACTCGCCTCCCGCGATTTTCGGCGACGCGAAGGCGGCTCGCCAATCTCCTACTTGCCGGTCCAGACCGTGCCGGCGACGTTGACGACAGGAACGCCGACGGCGTTGCCGTATTCGGTCCATGAGCCGTCGTAGTTCTTCGCATCGTAGCCGAGGATGCGCTTCAGCGCGAACCAGGTGTGCGACGAACGCTCGCCGATGCGGCAGTAGGTGACGATCGGCTGCGAGCCGTCGATGCCCTTGGCGGCATAGATCGCCTTGATCTCTTCGGGTGACTTGAAGGTGCCGTCCTCCTGCACGATCGTGCCCCACGGCACGTTCTCGGCGGTCGGGATGTGGCCGGCGCGCACCGCGAGCTCCTTCACGCCCTCTGGCGCGAAGATCTTGCCGGTGTATTCGTCGTTGGAGCGGATATCGACCAGTTTGGCGGCCAGACGGCCCTCGGCAATGTCGAGCACGTCCGTCAAGCGGGCGCGCAGGTCGCCGTTACGCTCCGGCAGGGTGATGTCGGAGTCGGCATAGTCGCGGACGTTGGTGTCGAGCGGCAGGCCCTGCGCTTCCCACAGCTTGCGGCCGCCGTCGAGCAGGCTGACCTCGATGCCATAGACGTCGAACACCCACGCACCCCACGCGGCGAACCAGTTGTTGTTGTCGCCATAGAGTACGATTTGGGTATCGCCGGTGATGCCGGCGTCGCGCAGCTTGGCCTCGAACTCTTCACGCGAGGCGATGTCGCGCCGGGTCGGGTCGACCAGTTCGGTGTGCCAGTCGAGGTGCACCGCGCCGGGGATGTGACCGCGCTCGTAGACGCCGGTGTCGACGCTCACCTCGAAGACCCGGACGTCGGGATTGTCGAGATTGTCCTGCAGCCATTCCGCGCTCACCAGCGGTTCGGCGGCACCAGCGGCGCCCGCCACGAGAAATGCGCCCGCCAGCGCCCCTGCCCATTTCAGATGATTCATTGCCTGTCTCCGGTTTTTCTCTGCCTGGAGACGCAGTTTCGCCGGGCGCGCCCGCGCGATGAAGACAACGTATTCCAACTTGCCGGCGTTTACCGCCGACGCCGTCGCGCCGGTGGCATGGTTGGAGGAAAGTCCATCCGTCGGGATGGCGGCGTTCCGTGGATCACCTGGGTCCTGTCTAGCCGCCGGCCGCCGCGAGGCCGCGTTGCAGATCGGCGATGAGGTCGGCTTCGGCCTCGAGCCCGACCGACAGGCGCAGCAGGCCGTCGCCGACGCCGGCGGCCCGGCGCGCCTCCTCGCCCATGCCGGCATGGGTCATCGTCGCCGGGTGCGCGACGAGGCTTTCCACGCCGCCGAGCGATTCAGCCAGCGTGAACACCTCCACCGCCTCGACGAACCGGCGCACCGCCTCGACCCCGCCGGCAAGGTCGAAGCTGAGCATCGCGCCCGATCCCGCCTGCTGCGCGCGGGCGAGCGCGTGGCCGGGATGCGAGGCGAGGCCCGGATAATGCACCGCGCTCACGGCCGGGCTGCGCGCGAGGAAGGCGGCGACGGCGGCCGCGTTCGCCTGCTGGCGCTCGATGCGGGGAAAGAGCGTGCGCAGGCCGCGCAACGTCAGATACGCGTCGAAGGGCGAGCCGGTCACGCCCGTGATGTTGGCCCATGCGCGAAGCCGCTCCGCGATATCGGCGTCCGCGCACACGACCGCCCCGCCCACCACGTCGGAATGGCCGTTCAGGTATTTCGTGGTCGAGTGGACGACGATATCCGCCCCGAGCGCGATCGGCCGCTGAAGCGCCGGCGACAGGAAGGTGTTGTCGACGGCGACCCTGGCGCCCGCCGCCCTCGCCGCCGCGGCGACCCTGGCGATGTCGACCAGCCGCATCAGCGGATTGCTCGGGCTCTCGACGAAGACCAGCGCCGGCTTTCGTTCCAGAACGGCGGCCATCGCCGCCTCGTTCGCCTGATCGACGAAGACGACATCGAAATCGCCTCGCTCGCGACGCGCGCAGAGCAGCCGGTAGGTTCCGCCATAGCAATCGTGCGGGGCGACGACGAGGTCGTCGCGGCCGGCGAGCGAAAGGGCGAGGTCGAGGGCGGCCATGCCCGACGACGTGACGACTGCGCCGGCGCCGCCTTCGAGCTTCGCCAGCGTGTCGGCCAGAAGATCGCGCCCCGGATTGGACGTGCGGCTGTACTCGTGGCCGCGATGCTTTTCGAACCCGGCAAAGGCGAAGGTGCTGCTGAGATAGAGCGGCGGCGTCACCGCGCCGAAGCTCGTGTCCGAGGCGATGCCGTTGGCCGCCGCCACTGTCCTGGGATCCCGCTCCACCATCTCGACCTTTCCGTTCCCGCCGGCATTGTCGGGCCGGCGGGAACGTCATGCAGCGCGGCCGGCGCTTTGTCGAGTCCGTGCAAGGTCGCCTCAGCCGGTTCCGGCCGCGCCGGGCCAGTAATATGCGTCGGAGGTCGGGCGCGCGCCGAAGATCGCCTGCCCGACCCGCACCACGGTCGCGCCTTCCTCGATCGCGATCTCGAAATCGCCCGACATGCCCATCGACAGCGCGTCGAAGGAAATGCCGGCCGGACCGTCCTGGCGCAGCCGCTCGCGGATGCCGGAGAGCAGGCAGAAGCAGCGCCGCACACGCGCCTCGTCGGCGGAAAAGACGGCGAGCGTCATCAGCCCGCCGACGCGCAGCCGCGGGAAGGCCGGCAATTCGGCGGCGAAGCCGGCGACGTCTTCCGGCGCGAGGCCGAACTTGCTCGCCTCGCCCGAGGTGTTGACCTGGACCAGCACGTCGAGCGTCCTGTCCTCGATCTCGAGGCGGCGCTCCAGCGCCTCGGCGACGCGCAGGCTGTCGAGCGCCTGGAACTCGGCGGCGAAGCGCGCCACCTCCTTGGCCTTGTTGGTCTGGAGATGGCCGACGATGCTCCAGGAGATGGGAAGGTCGCGCAGCGCCTCGGCCTTTCCCTTCGCCTCCTGCACCTTGTTCTCGCCGAGGGTGGTGATGCCGGCGGCGACGGCGGCGCGCAAGCGCTCCGCCGGCACGGTCTTGCTGATCGGCAGCAGCCGGACATCGCCGGGGTCGCGGCCGGCACGCCGGCATGCGGCGTCGATCCGCGTCTGCACGGCAGCGAGCCTTCCGGCGATCACGTGCGCCTCCTCGTCCAGTGCAGCGGCTTGCGTTCCGTTATCCGTCACCGTTCGCTCCTTCTCTCATCAGCCATGCGATCTCGGCCCCGACCTTCATGTCGTCCTCGGCGCCGAAGGCATGGCGGCGGATCATGCCGGCCCGGTCGATCAGGACGAGGCTCGGCGTGCCGCGCATGCCGTAGGCGGCCATGGTTCGCGGAATCGGCCCGTCGCCGCCCGGCCGGTCGACCGCGATGGGAAAGTCCAGCCGGTATTCGTGGATGAAGGCGGCGAGCGACACCGGCGTCATCGCCTCATGATGCTCGAAGACGGTGTGGAGGCCGATGACGGCGACCTCGCCGGGCGGGAAGGTCGCGGCGATCTTCTTCGCCTGCGGCAGGCCGGCGCCGACGCAGCCCGGGCACAGCATCTGGAAGGCATGGAGCACGACCACCCTGCCGCGCAGGCCGGCGAGGCTCGGCGGCTCGGCGGCGTTGAACCACTGGATCACGTCCAATTCCGGCGCGGGCGTGCCTGCCATGTCATTCATCCTTTTCCAGGCATCCTTTTCCAGGAACCGGCGCCCGCGCGCGGGACCATCCCCCGCGCGGGCGCCGGCCGGTTCAATCGGCGACCTTGCCGGGCAGGCTGAGATCGCCTGAGGCGACATCGAACACGTCGGCCACGCACAGGAGCGGCGCGTGGACGTCGGCGTTGACCCTGAGGCCCGAGGTGACGCCGTCATAGCTTGCGCCGCTGACGACCGACATGTCGGCGAAGGGCACGCGCAGCTCCACCGTCTTCCCGTCGAGCGCCGGTTCGAAGCCGGGACTGTCGATGAGCAGCGGCAGGCCCGGCCATGTCTTGGGCAGGCGCGGCTTCGCGCCCTCTGGAATGTCGATCACCTTGAGCGCGCCCGCGCCACAGGCCTCGTCCGGGCCGAGCACCACCCAGTGGCTGTGCCAGACGTCGCCGTCATTGGCCGGATCGCCGTCGCCGTTCTCGTCATAAAGCGGCGTGTCGTCGAAATCCGGGTGCGCGGTGACGGTCATGGCGAGGATGCCGGCCTTCTCCTCGAAGCCGACCTCGGCCGGATCGACGCTGGTGGGCCAGACATAGGCGAAGACCTCGGAGCCGGCCAGCGTGCCGGCCGGCGTCGGCTTCGTCTCGCCGGCCCGGCCCGAAACCGCCATGTGGAAGACGGCTTCGGACCCCTCTATCGTCACCCTTGCATGGACGATGTCGAAGTCGGCGACCGTCGCGTTGCCCGCCTCGGCGTCGATGCCGTGCGCCTGCGCGCCGCCCGAAAGCAGCGCCACAAGCGCGGCGGATGAAAGGAGCCTCGTCATCGCCCCCCTCCCGCGAGATCGGAAAGCGCTGCGCCGAAATTGATGTGATAGGGGGCGCCCTCCATCACCAGCGCGGGCACCGATTTGACGCCGGCGGCCGCGGCCTCGGCGATCCGGCCGGGCTGCTCGCCGAGATGGACGATCTCAACCGCATATTCGGCAGGGTCGAGCGCGCGCGCCAGACGCTGCTCGGCATCGACGCAGACGGCGCACCCTGCATGGTAAAACGTCGCTTTGTGTGGCATGGTCGAAAGGCTCCTTTCTTTCCCTAAAGAGCGTGAGCAAAGGAGCGCCTCGTCCATTGCCGTGGACGGGGCGCTCGTCCTTCAGGCCGGCGCGCGGGCGGGCGGCGCGGACGCCCCCTGTCCCGGACCGGCTTCCTCATGGTCGCCGCAGTCGAGACGCAGCGAAGCGTCGCCGAAGGCGGCATCCACGAAGGCGCAATGATGCGGCTTTTCCGCATCGGAATGGACGTAAGGCCGGAAGAAGCGGCAGGTCAGGCACAGGCGCTGCGGCTCGATGGCGCCCTGCCGCTGGAGGGAAAGGATCGTCTTCGACAGCGCGCGCCGCAGGCCGGCGCGCTCGCCGGGCTCCAGCGTGCCGATGGCGTGCGCGAGCGCGACGGGCGGCCGCGCCGTCTGCCGGACGATTTGCGCGCCCGCGGCGGTGAGGCCGATGCGCGTGGCGCGGCCGTCGGCGGGATCGCGCCGCCGCTCGACCAGCGCCTTGCGCTCTAGCGCCGCAACCGCGTCGCTCGCGGTGGCCTGGGTAACGCCCAGCAGCCGCGCCAGCGCGGTGACGCGGCACCAGCCCCTGCCGGAAATCTGCGAAAGACATGCCATCTGCGTCGGCGTCAGGCCCAGCGGCTCGGCCTCGCGCCACGCGCTCATGCGCAGGAAGCCGGCAAGCTGCCCGAACCCCGCCGCGATCTGCTCGCTGTCCTGCTCGATGGTGCTCATGCGATTTTTATAGGACTCCTATATAAAATGGTCAAGCCGGAACCATCGACGTCCGACGCGGGCTGCGGGACCCCGACCCTCCACAACCCGAAGGCGGCAGAGCCCCCATCTGCCGTGTGGACTCTCATGGCGCCACCTTCCTCCCGCCGCATCGGATGGCGCTTGACAAGTCGTTAAACCCATTTAAGAGTATTGCTAGTCAAACTTGGAAAATTGGATAGCAATTTCATTATGAAAGAGCCAATATTCGTTTCGCGGGAACGGGAAGAGGGCATTCTGGTGCTCACGCTCCAGAGGCCGGAAAAGCTCAACGCCTGGCACAAGCCCATGCGCGACGAGCTTGCCGCCGCCCTGAGGAGCGCGGGCGACGATCGGTCGGTCGCCGCCGTCGTGCTCACCGGGTCGGGCGACAGGGCTTTCTGCGCCGGCGCCGACATAGGCGAGCTGGCGGAACGCGGGACGGAAGCCGAGGTCCGGGCCGGCTTGCGGACATGGCGCGATTTCTACGCCGCGATCCGCGAGTTCGAGAAGCCGCTGGTGGCGGGGCTGAACGGGCTCGCCGCCGGGTCCGGGTTTCAGGTCGCGATGCTTGCCGACATGCGCATCGGCTATCCCGAGGTGCGCATGGGGCAGGTGGAGATCAAGTCGGGAATCCCCAGCATCACCGGCTCGCTGATCATGGCGCAACGCGTCGGCACCGCCCGTGCGCGCGAAATGGCGCTGAGCGCGCGCATGATTGACGCCGAGGAGGCCGTCAGCCTCGGCCTTCTCGACAAGATCGTGGCGCAGCCGCTGGTGCGGGCCGAGGCCGTCGCGGCGGCGCGGGCCCTGGGCTCCTTTTCGCCGACGGCCACCGCCCTGACCAAGAGGTGGTTCCGCCAGCACGAGCAGGCCGCGCTCGACGCCGCCTTCGATTTCGCCGAGGCCGCCCAGGTCGCGGCCTTCCGCGACGGCGACATGGCGGAAGGCACGCGCCAGTTCATGGCGCGCAAGAAAGAAAGCCGGCATAAATGAATGGCGGCCGCCATACCGAAATCCATAATCCGACCAGCCTGCTCGCGGAGCATTTTTCGCGACTGACGCTCGATGACGTGCCCGCCGACGTGGTCGCGGAGGCGAAGCGTTTCCTGCTCGACATGATCGCCTGCGTCGCGGCGGCCGCCGAAACCGAGATCGGGCCGCTGAGCATCGAGCTTGCGCGCATGCTCGGCCGCGGCGAGGAAGCGAGCGTGGCGGGAACCGGGGAGCGCTTCACGGCCGCGGCCGCCGCCTACGCCAACGGACGCCTCGGCAACAGCATGGATTTCGACGAGGCATACCCCTCGGGCGTGCATTTCGGCTGTGCGGCTTTCGCGGCCGCCCTCGCCATCGCCGAGGCCCGGAACCTGTCGGGCCGCGAGTTCCTGCTGGCGGTGATCGCCGGTTATGAACTCGGCGGCCGCGTCTCCGAGGCCGGCGGCGCCTATTTGAAGGTCGAGGACGGCAAGGTCGTCGGCCTGCCCGATGTATGGGGCATCTCGACATGCGTGGTGTTCGCCGCCGCCGGCGCCGCGGCCACGGCCATGCGCTTCGACGCCGCGAAGATGGCCCAGACCTTCGGCGTCGCCGGCGCCAGCTCGCCCGTGCCGATCGGCGCGAAATGGGCGACCGAGGTTGACCTGCCGAACACGAAGTACTGCGACACCGGCTGGTGTGCGCTCGCCGGCGTGTTCGGGGCGCTTTCGGTCGAGGCGGGATCGACCGGCATTCCGACGCTCATGGATGGCGAGCGCGGCCTTTTCCGCATGGCCGGGATCGCGGAGGCCGACACCAACGCCGTGGCCGGGGAACTGGGGGAGCGCTGGCTCCTGCGCGAGATCATGTACAAGGCCTGGCCGTGCTGCCGGTGGATACATTATGCGCTGACAGCTCTGGAGGAACTGCTGAGGACGCGCTCCATCCATCCGCAGGACATCCACGAGATCATCGTGGAAACCAATCCCTGCGCGATGTCGCAGCGATTCCTCAATCCCGATCCGCGCAATTTCGTCAGCCGGCAGTTCAGCTTCCCGCATGCGATGGCGATGCGGCTCCTCGATGTCCCGTCCGGCGCGCTGTGGCTGTCGCAGGAACTGTGCCTCGACCCGCAGGTGCGCCGTCTTCGCGAATGCGTCAGGGTCGTCGAGCACCCGAACTCGTCCGACATTCTCCACGACATGGAGAAGGCCGGGGACCGGGTGGTGCGACGCCTGCCGAGCGCCGTGACGATACGCACGGACAGGGAAACCTTCCGCGCCGAAAGCGAATACGCCTGGGGCGACCCGTGGAGCGACGCCACACGATGGGGCGACGCCGAGATGGCGTCCAAGGTCGCTGCGCTCATACCGGATGCCGACGTCGCCGACCTCCTGGACAGGGTCGCCTCCCTCGAGACGCAGCCCGACATCGCCTTCATCGCACGGGCGCTACGGATCGCGGGCTCCGGCAGCCGGGGCGTGAACGGGCACGGCAATCGCAACGATCCAAACGGAGGAGAGTAACATGACCAAGCCGTCCTGCCCCGTCGCGCCGGTCACCCGGCGCACCTTCATGAGCGCCGCCGCCGCCGCGCTCGCCGCTCCCGCTCTCGTCATCCCCGGCCGGGCAAGGGCCGCCGACGGCCCGGTCGTGTTCGTGACCTGGGGCGGCGTGGTGGCAAAGGCGGTCAAGGAGCTGCTGGCCGAGCCGTTCACCAGGGAGACCGGCATCCCGGTGGTCATCGCCGACGGACCGGACCTCGCCAAGGTCAAGGCCCAGATCCAGACCGGCAATATCGAGTGGGACATTCTCGATCTTCCCGGCGCCATGGCCATGTCCGGCTCCAAGTCCGGCTTCTGGGAGCCGATCGACACCGATATCGTCCGCACCGGCAACCTGCTGCTTTCGGCCCCCACCCCGGACCTCGTCCCCATCTACACCTATGCTGCCGGCGTCGGCTGGAACACCGGGCGCCACGCGGACGGCGCGCATCCCACCGACATCGTCGAATATTTCGACGTACAGCGGTTCCCCGGCACCCGAACCTTGCGCGCGCGCATCAGCGAGACGCTGGAGATGGCGCTGGTCGCCTCGGGCGTGCCCGTGGATTCGCTCTATCCGCTCGATGTCGAGCGCGGGTTCAAGGCGCTGGACGAGTTCAAGCCGCATGTGCGCAAATGGGTGAGCGAGACCGCCCAGATGACCGGACTGCTGCAAAGCGAGGAGGTGGACTTCAGCTATGTTTTCACCAACCGCATCCGCGCCGCGCAGGAAGGCGGGGTCCCGCTCGCAATGTCGATGAAGCAATGCACCATCGGCTCGCTCTATTATGGCGTCGTCAAGGGCAGCCCGCGCCGCGAGGCGGCGATGAAGTTCATCGACTTCGCCATGCGGCCGCAGCAGAATGCCGCTCTTTGCAGCATGATGACCAGCATCCCGAATGCAAAGGACGCCACCGCGTTGATGGATGCGGAGGCGCAGAAATGGGCGCCCGATCTCGGCAACAAGCAGCACATCCTCATCAGCGACGCCTATTGGGCCGAACATTACGAGGAGCTCAATGCGCGTTTCAAGGAGTGGCTGCTGACCTGAGACGAAAGGGCAGTCCCGTTCGAGAGGCCGGCACATGGTTGGAGCATCCATGCATCAGGATCGCCTGTCCAAAGAGAAAGGGCGCGGGTCGCTTCAGCCGGCCCGCGCCGCGCCGTCGGCGTTCGCCCTCATCCCCCGCCGCTACCGGCCGTCGGCGCTGACGGCCTTCATGACGCCGGGGATCGTCGTCATGTCGATCGGGTTCCTCGCTCCGCTCGCCATCGCCTGGTGGACCAGCCTGAGCGGCCCGCAGGGCTGGTCGGTCGACGCCTATGCCGGCATCGCCGGCAGCACCCTGTTCTGGCGCGTGATGAGGGGCACCTTCGAGATCGCGCTGTTGTCCAGCGTGGCCGCGCTGCTGCTCGGCTACCCGCTGGCGCTGCACATGTCGCGATGCGCCCCCAGAACCCGCCACATGCTCATGATCCTGGTGCTGATCCCCTTCTGGACCAGCATCCTGGTGAAGAGCTATGCCTTCATCGTGCTGTTCGGCCGCGCCGGCCTGCTCAACCAGGCGCTGGAAGCCTCGCTCTTTCCCTTCGGGCCGCTCGACCTCATCTTCAACCGCACCGGCGTCGGCATAGCGATGACGCATCAGGTCATACCGTTCGTCGTATTCCCGCTGCTCACCAGCATGTTGCAGATCGACCGCAACATCTATCGCGCGGCCGACGTCATGGGCGCTTCGCCCTTCACCACCTTCTGGCGCGTGACCTTGCCGCTGACCCTGCCGGGAGCGGCGGCGGCCTTTCTCATCTCCTTCACCTTCGGGCTTGGCGCCTATGTGACGCCGGCGCTGCTGGGCGGCCGCAAGGATCTCATGATCGCCAACCTGATCGACTTCCGCCTGCGCGAGACCCTTGACTGGCCTGCCGCCTCCGCGATCGCGATCACGCTCACGGCCGTGGTGTGCGTGCTGATCGCGCTGGCCCGCCGCATGAGCCGGTCGCGCGCGATGGCCTAGGAGAGCGACCATGAGATCAAGACGCAGACTTGCCTTCCTCAACCCCTTCAACCTGCTTGTCGGGCTGATCTACTGCTTTCTCGTCCTGCCGACGCTGATCGTCATCCCGATCTCCTTCGACGGAAGCGGGGTCATCTCCTTTCCGCCGCTTCAGCCTTCCCTCGCGCTCTATCGGGAATTCTTCGGGGATGATTCCTGGATGCGGGCGACGCTCCAGAGCTTCATCGTCGCCTTGTGCAGTCTTGCCATCGCGCTCGCGATCGGGGTGCCGGCGGCGTTCGTGATCGGCCGGCGCGTCTTCCGCGGCCGCGACCTGCTCAGCGCCCTCTTCATCGGCCCGCTCGTGCTCCCGGCCGTCGTCATCGCCCTCGGCACCTACATCTTCTTTTCCCACCTGTTCCTGACGGGAACCACCTTCGGCCTCGTTCTGGCGCATGCCTCGTTCATCACGCCCTTCGTCTTCGTCACGGTAAGCGCCGGCATCCGCCAGATATCCCCGCTGGCGGAGACCGCGGCAGCGCTGATGGGCGCCGGCTGGTTCACCATCTTCTTCAGGGTAACCCTGCCGCAGCTATGGCAGTCGATCATCTCCGCCGCGCTGCTCGCCTTCCTCATGTCCTTCGACGAGGTGGTGATCGCCTGGTTCGTCACCGGCACGACCACGGCCACGCTGCCGGTCAAGATGTACAGCTCGATCCAGTGGGAGGTGTCGCCGGTGCTGGCCGCGGTCTCGACGCTCCTGACCCTGACCTCGCTGCTGATCGGCTTCGTCACCTATCGCTTGCAGTCGCGCGAGCAGCCCCCGGCTTGAACCCAGCATCAGTTTCCACGGAGATCAGTGAATGCAAATCGCCTTGCCTGGCAATCCTCTTTCAGACCGGACGGTCCGCGAACTCATGGACGATCTGGCGCGCGAACAGCCGGACCATGTCCTCGCCCGGTTCGAGGACGACGCGTTCTCGGTGAGGGAGATGACGGAGCGGGCCGATCGTCTGGCGCATGGGCTGCTCGCCGCCGACATTTCGCCGGGCGATCGCGTGCTGGTGATGCTGCCGCAGCATATCGACCACGTCGTCACCATCTTCGCCTTGCTGCGAACGGGTATCGTCTGGGTCCCGGTCAACGCGCACAGCAAGGGCGAGGCGCTGCTTTTCCTGGCGGAGCATGCGCAGCCCGCCGCGGCGATCGTCGACGACGCCTATGGCGATGCCTTCGAGGCCCTGCTTGCCGTGCGCGGCATCGAAAAGGTCATATGGCGCGGCCGCCCTGGCGGCCCGCTCGCCTTCGAGACGCTTGCGCAGACCGACGCCTCGGGTCCGTTGCCCGCCGGGCCGGGGCCGGACGATGCCGTGTGCCTCAGCTACAGCTCCGGCACGACCGGGGAGCCGAAGGGTTCGCTGATGACGGATCAGGGCCTGCGCATCAGCGCGCAGACCTGCGTCCATGTCGCGGGAATGGGGCGCGGCGACGTCATGCTGATGTGGGAGCCGCTCTACCATCTGTCGGGCGCGCAGGTGACGCTGGTGGCGTTGCAGACGCTTTCCACCTTCGCGCTGGTGCCGCGCTTCAGCGCCTCCAGCTTCTGGGCGCAGGCCAAGCACTATCGCGCCACTCATGTCCACTATCTCGGCGGCGTCCTGCCCATCCTGCTCAAGCAGCCCGCCAGCCCCGCCGACCGCGATCACGGCGTCCGCATCGCCTGGGGCGGCGGCTGCCCGCCCAATGTCTGGAAGCAGGTCGAGGACCGCTTCGGCGTGCGCATAAGGGAAGGCTACGGCCTGACCGAGATGACCAGCTTCGTCACCGGCAACCGCACCGGCAGGGTCGGCTCGATCGGCCTCGCGATACCGCCCTTCGATGTCCGCATCGTCGACGACGAGGGCGGGCCGGCCCCCGACGGCGAGACCGGCGAGATCGTGGTCAAGCCCGAAGTGGAGGGCTTGACCTCGAAGGGATATTTCCGCAACGACGCGGCGAACGCGGCCGTGCGCCGGGGCGGCTGGTTCCACACCGGCGATCTGGGATATCGCGACACGGACGGCTATTTCTATTTCGTCGGCCGCAAGAAGGACAGCGTGCGCCGCCGCGGCGAGAATGTCTCGGCCTGGGAGGTGGAGCGCATCATAAACCAGCATCCCGCCGTTGAGGAATCGGCGCTCGTCGGCGTTCCGAGCGAGCTTGGCGAGGACGACCTGAAGATCATCCTGCGCCTTACCGAGGGCGAGGCGTTGCAGCCGCTCGACCTGATCCGCTGGTGCGAGGAACGCATGCCCTATTTCCAGATTCCGCGTTATGTCGCGTTCACCACCGACTTTCCGCGCACGCCCACCCAGCGCATCAAGAAACCCGACCTGCCGCGCACCGTGCACGATTGCTGGGATCTCGAGGCGACCGGCTACAAGCTCAGCCGCGGCGGCCCTTCCTCCGGACGCGGAGCCGGCCATGGTTGACACGGCACGCGTCGGAATACCCATATCCTTCCGCAGCATCGAGAAACGCTACGGCAACGTGTCGGTGCTGCCCCCCTTCACGCTCGACATCGAGGCGGGCGAGTTCATGACCCTGCTCGGGCCGTCGGGCTCGGGAAAGACGACGCTGCTCAACATCCTGGCCGGACTGACCGAGCCGAGCGCGGGAGTGCTGTGTTTCGGCGAGCGCGACATCACCGACGTGCCGGCGCGCGAGCGCGGCATCGGCATGGTTTTTCAGAACTACGCCCTGATGCCGCATCTGAGCGTGTTCGAGAACGTCGCCTTTCCGCTGCGCGTGCGCAAGATGCCGAAGGCCGACATCGTCAGGCGCGTGAACGAGACACTGGAGCTGGTGGGCCTGACGGCCTTGGCCGACCGCCAGCCGCGGCAGCTCTCCGGCGGCCAGCAGCAGCGTGTCTCGATCGCGCGCTGCCTGGTCTACAGGCCGCCCATCGTGCTGATGGACGAGCCGCTCGGCGCCCTCGACAAGAAGCTGCGCACGCAGTTGCAGGTCGAGATCAAGCGTCTCCACGACCAGCTCGGCTTCACCGCGGTCTACGTCACTCACGATCAGGACGAGGCGATGTCGATGTCGGACCGCATCTGCCTGATGGACGGAGGCAAGGCGGTTCAGGTCTCGAAGCCGGCCGATCTCTACTTCCGCCCCCAGACGCCCTTCGTCGCCGATTTCCTCGGCGAGGCGAACATGCTGGAGGCCACGCTGGTCGAGCGGGACGGGCGCACGTTTCTGGAAGGTCCGCACGGCGCACGCGTCGGCGCCGGCCCGGAAGCGGCGCGCCCGGGCAGCCGGCATACCGTGCTCCTGCGGCCGGAAAACGTGCGCGTTCTGGCATCGGGGGAAAGAGCGGACAACGAGATCGAGGGCGAGGTGAGCCAGCTGGCTTTCTTCGGAAGCAGCGTCCGCGTCACGGCCGCCCTGCCCTGCGGCATCAGCCTGCTCGCCCGCAATGCCAGCAATCCAGGCCCGGCAGGCAGCGTCCGCGGCGAGAAGGTCCGCCTTGGCTGGTCCGACAGCGCCGTCGTCGTCGTGCCCGACGACCCGGGTGCCCGGCAATAGCCATGGACGATGATTGACCGCCGGCCGGGCGGCTCCGGGCAGGTCCGGGGAAAATGTACGGATCGTTTGACCGTTTCCATGAAACCGTAAACGATCGAGCGCCGGCACGGCCGACGGAACCGCGCGGTTTCTTCGGATGTGTGGCATAGAGGCGGAAGAACTGGCGGGAAGCGGGCAATCCGGAGCCCGTTTTCATGGAGAGGGACCTTGATGCACGCAGCGGGCGATGACGGCGATTTGGAACCCGTGCCGGATCACGGCCTCGCACCGGAAAGAAGCGAGCCCGACGAGCGCCTGTTCATCGCGTCGCTGGAAAAGGGGCTGAGGGTGCTGGAGGCCTTTTCCGATGCGACCACCGAGTTGGGGTTGCAGGATATCGCCATGGCCACGGGCCTGGGAAAGAGTGCGGTCCAGCGCCTTGTCTACACGCTGTTCCAGCTCGACTATTTGCGCCGCGACCCGACGACGCGGAAATACCGGCTGTCACCGAAGGCCTTCGTGCGTGGATATGTCCTGGCCAGCACCTCCAAGCTGGCCCAGGAGGCCCATGCCAGCCTGGTGGTCGTCAACAACAAGTGCGGCGACACCTGCGCGCTGACCATCCTCGAAGGGGCCGAGATCGTGATCCTGTCGTCGATCCTCGGACGGCATATCGACTCGTTGAATGTGACCGTAGGCATGCGTTTTCCCGCCCATTCGGTCTCCTCGGGGCGTGTGCTCGCCGCCTGGCTGCCGCGGGAGGAAGCCAGGCTGGTGCTGGGCGAGCGGCTGGAATCGCTGGCGGACGACCTTGCCGCGATCCGCCGGCAAGGCTTCTACGTCGCCGAGGACACGAACGTGCCCGGCCATCTCTCGATTTCCGCGCCGGTATTCGATGCGCGCGGGCATGCCGTCGCGACCGTGAACATCTCCACGCTCAAGCGCCGCTACCCCGCCGTCGAGATGTATCAGGGGCTGATAGAGCTGGTCGTGGACGCCGCCCGCGACATATCCATGCGGCTCGGCCACGTTTCGCGGTAGCGCATGGAGGTTCTCGCGACATGACCGGCCTCCGGAAAATGGCGAGCTAGGCCCGTGCCGCTCCGCTTTACGCTCAGGCAGCTCGAATATTTCGTGGCCGTCGGCGAAGCCGGCTCCATCGCCAGGGCCGCCGAGCAGGTCAATGTCTCGCCTCCCTCGATTTCGGCGGCGATCGTGCAGCTGGAGGCGGAGTTCGGCCTTCAGCTCTTCGTGCGCAAGCATTCCCACGGCCTGTCCCCGACCTCCGGCGGACGGGTGTTCCTGAAGGCAGCGGCGCAACTCCTCGCCGCCGCCGACGCCCTGCACGACGTGGCCGGTGACATCGCCGAAAAGGTGCGCGGCCCGCTGGCGGTCGGCTGCCTGCTCACCTTCGCCCAGATCGTGCTGCCCTCCCTGCGGACCCGGTTCGAAAGTACCTACCCGGATGTGCGCGTGCGGCAGTTCGAGCGCCATCAGGGCCAACTGTTCGAGATGTTGCAGCGCGGCGAGGTCGACGTCGCCCTCACCTACGACCTTGAGCTGCCGCAGGACATCGCGTTCGAGCCTCTGATGCGCGTTCCGGCCTATGTCATGCTGCCGCGCGGACACAGGTTCGCCGAAAAGGCGTCGATCGCCGCGGAGGATCTGGCCGACGAGCCGATGGTGTTGCTCGACCTGCCCTACAGCCGCGAGTATTTCCTGTCCGCCTTCCACAACAAGGGGATACGGCCGAACATCGCCGAGCGCACCGGCGACATCGCGGTGATGCGTTCCATGGTTGGCAACGGCTTCGGCTACGGCATCGCCAACATGCGCCCGCTCAACACCCTGTCGCCGGACGGCAAGCCGCTGGTGTTCGTGCCGCTGGACGCCGGCCTGCGGCCGCTGACCATGGGGCTGGCCCTGCCCAACGCGGATCACCGCACGCACACGGTGCGGGCCTTCATCGACCATTGCCGCCGCTTCGTCGCCGGGCAGCGCGTGTTCGGGGCTGAGCAGGTCATCGAGTAGTTTCACAGGGGTGGACCACCCTGCACGAGCCTGCCCAGGAGCCGGTCGAGCATCGCGTCGCACCGTCGCATCTGCTCGATGCCGACATATTCGTCGGGTCCGTGACCCTGCGCCATCGACCCCGGCCCGCAGATCACCGTCGGCGTGCCGAGATCGCGGCTGAACAGGCCGCCCTCCGTGCCGAAGGCAACCTTGACGGTGCCGTCGGCCTCGGCCAGCGAGCGGACGAAGGCGACCGCTTGCGAACCGGCGGGCGTGTCCAGGCCGGGATAGCTGTTGACGATTTCGATCCCGACCGCCGCCTCCGGGGCGATGGCGGCCGCCCGCGCGGCGATGCGGGTCGCCTCGGCGCGCAAGCCGGCCAGGATGGCCTGCGGGTCGTCGGCCGCCACGTTGCGGATCTCGAAATCGATCCGGCACAGGTTCGGCACGATGTTCAGCGCCACGCCGGCATTCATCGTACCGGCATGGATGGTGGTATAGGGTATGTCGTAGCCGCCGTCGCGGGCGCCGTCGCGCTCAAGCCTGTCCTGCTCGGCACGCAGCGCGGCGACGAGGTCGCAGCCGAGATGGATGGCGTTGAGCGCCAGCGGCGCCAGTGCCGAGTGTCCCTCGCGTCCCCTGCAAACGGCGCGCGCGGCGATCTTGCCCTTGTGGCCGGTGGCCACGCGCATGCCGGTCGGCTCGCCGACGATGCACAAAAGCGGCTTTTGCGCAGCCGCCCGCAGGGCCTCGATCAGGTCGCGCACGCCGATGCAGCCCACCTCCTCGTCATAGGAAAGGGCGAGGTGAAGCGGCGTCGCCAGCCGCATCGTCGAGGCCCTGATCGCAGCGGCGAGGGCGCAGGCGACGAACCCCTTCATGTCGGCCGCGCCGCGCCCGTACAACCGTCCCTCGCGCTTCGTCATCGCGAAAGGCGGCAGCGTCCAGTTCTGGCCATCGACCGGCACCACGTCGACATGGCCCGACAGCATGACGCCGGCCCGATCCTGCGGCCCGACGGTCGCCAGCAGATTGGCCTTGCGGCCGTCCCGCGACGGGACGAGGCGGCTGGCGACGCCACGGTCCAGCAGCATCCTCGACACATAGGCGATGAGGTCGAGATTGCTGTCCCGGCTTACGGTCGGGAAGGCGATCAGCCGTTCGAGGATGTCGATGCTGTCCATGATCCGCCCGTGATCAGCCAATGATCCACCCGGCCTCACTCGTCTCCCGGCACGCCGTAGGACGGAGCCTCGCGTGGATCGAGGGCGCGCTGGACATAGGCCGCCATTTGCGGCTTGTAGACGTCCCAGGCGGCGGCGACGGCCTCGATCGGGCATCCTTCCGTCCAGTCGCAGCGCAGATCGGCGACGGGCCAGCTGAGCTTGTCGACCAGCTTCATCCCCGCCGAACGGACCGGGCCGGCCTCGCCGCCGGCGGCGAGGCCGGCGCGCATCGCGGCGAGCAGGCGGTCGCCCAGATGGCCCGCGCTGGCGAGGAACCCGTCGACGATGGCCTGCGGGACCCCGTCATTGGCCAAAAGGTTGCCGCCCGAGGCGACGTCTTCGCCCAGCGCATGCGTCCAGATGCCGAGCGAACGCGGCCCGGAATGGACGGCGGCACGGCCTGCCGTATCGACCACGAGCACCTGCCGGTACTCGATGAAGCTGCCGCGCCTCCTTATCTCCTCGATCGTCTGCCCGGCGCTCATGCCCCGTTCCATCAGGTCGAGCGCGAGCGGCCCCAGCATCGGGTCCGTGACGTTCTGCGAGGCCACCGCGCCGACGCCGGCGCGGGCATGGGCGCACCGCGCGGCGACGGCCGGGGAGGAAGAGGAGACGGCGACGCCGAACATGCCGGTTTCGGCGCAGCGGGCGACGAGGGAAAAGGTCACGGCATCACTCCGGGATCACGGCCGTGCCGTCGATCTCGACCAGCCATTCGGGCCGGGCCAACGCCTGCACCACCAGCCCGGTCGACACGGGATGCACGTCCCTGATGTATTCGCCCATCGTGCGGTAGACGGCCTCGCGGTGGCGTATGTCGGTCAGGTAGACCACGACCTTCACCAGATGCTCCATGCCGCCGCCGGCTTCCTCGATCAGCTGCTTGATGTTGCGCATCACCTTGTGGGTCTGTTCGACCGGGTCATGGCTGTCGATATTGACCGCGTCGTCGAGGTTCTGCGGGCACTGGCCGCGCAGCCAGACGGTCTTGCCGCCTCGCGTGACGACCGCCTGGCAAAGGTCGTTGTCGAGGTTCTGCTCGGGATAGGTGTCTTTCGTGTTGAACTTGCGGATGCGGGTATGCGCCACCGTGGTCTCCATGGGTCTAGCACGGCGCCGAGGCGTGATGCGCCATATATCCGCGCCGCGTGGAAATATGGTCGGCCAGATGGCTGGCGTCGTACCAGACGCCCCAGATGAAGCTGGACCCCCGCCCCGACAGCCAGGGAAGCCCGAGGAAATAGAGTCCGGGTTCAGGCGAGATGCCGCGCCGATGGATCGGCTTGCCGTTCGCATCGAACGCGCCGGCCTTCAGCCAGCCATAGTCGAGGGCAAAGCCCGTCGCCCATACGATCGAGCCTATTCCCGCTTCGGCCAGGTCGAGGGCGAGAATGGGATCGGTCACGCATGGCGGGTCCGGCTCGATCCTGCGGGCATCGGGCTCCTCGGGCAGGTCGAGGCCGTTGCGGGCCACGTAGGCGTCGGCCTCGTCCAGCAACGACATGTAGCTGGCATCGCCGCGCGCGAGGTTCGCGGCGAGGTCGGCGCCGAACCGCATGACCCCGTCGCCGTAGGATTGCGCCCGTCCGAGGAGCGTCATCCCCTGCGCGGCGAGGCGACGGAAATCGACGGTGCGGCCGCCCTGCGCGCCGCTCACCGAGATGGTGACGTGCTTCGCGCCGGCCTGCAGGGCCTGGGCGTCCCATTTTCCGAGCACGCCGAGCCACCAGCAGAAGTCGCGCCGGCGATAGGCGCGCGGAGGACGCTCGTGCGGGCCGACCGACAGGTAGACGCGTCGGCCCGCGCGCATGAGCTCGTCCGCGATCTGCCCGCCCGACGACCCGGAGCCCACCACAAGCACCGCGCCGGGCGGCAGCTGGTCGGGATTGCGGTAGGCGCTGGAATGGATCTGCGTAAAATCCGCATCGCGGGAAACGACGGGCGGGACGACGGGACGCTGGAAAGGCCCGGTCGCGGCGACCACGTTGCCGGCTTCGATCTCTCCCTGCGAGGTGGTGACGCGGAAGCCAGGCCGCCCGGCGATCCTGCGCACCTCCTTCACCTCCACGCCGCAGCGCACGGGCGCGGCGGTCTCCCGCGCATAGGCGGCAAGATAGTCGGCGATCTTCTCCTTGGCGACGAAATCGCCCGGATCGGCATCCGGAAACTCCATGTCCGGAAAACGGTCATGCCAGGCGGGGCCGTTGGCGACCAGCGAATCCCATCTTTCCGTGCGCCAGCGTTCCGCGATCCGGTGCCGCTCGAGCACGAGATGAGGTATGCCGCATCTGCCGAGATGCCGGCTCATGGCCAGCCCCGCCTGTCCGGCGCCGACGACGAGCGTGTCGATTTCTTCAATCCGCATGTGGGCGATCTTTGGAATCCCTGAAGGATTCATGTCCGTCTAGTGGCTATGTCCGCCCACTATTCCCCGGACGATCGCACCGCGAAACGAGGATTTCCCGTGGCAATGATTAGTCTGTCCCTAAACCGGGGCGGGAACGGTCCGCGGCGACGGATCAACCAGCGTCGCCTATTTGCGCCAGCTCAGGATGCGCAGGAGGATGAAGGCGGGGATGACCACCGCCGCGCCGAGCAGGAAATACCGCCAGAAGCCGTAGAGCGCGTCGAAGCCCATATGCCAGAGGCCGCCGAGGAAATCGGCGATGTGCTCGACGACGTCCCAGGGCGACCAGCCGAACGTCGCCATCACGATGCCGACGAGAAACGACACGAAGACGAGCTTGAGCGCGACGCGCAGCGGCGTGTCGCCGAGAAAACGGTTGAGTGCGCTCATGGCCTGTTCCTGTCTGTCCGCGCGACGGACCTCAGCGCGATTGCGCCGTGCCGCCGATCCACAGCTCGGAAGTAACCTCAAGCGCACGGTCGAGCAAGGCCGGGGTGCCTTCGGGCGGCACGTGGGCGGCAAGGGCGCGGTCGCGCGCGCGGATCAGTTCGGCGATCTCGGGCTCGAAGGCCACGAACAGGGCGGTGAGCCAGCGATTGACCAGATAGGACGGGCGCGGCATCTGCATGTCGAAGCGCGGCAGCAGCGCGATCGTCGCCTCGGCGTCGGCCCACTGGTCGCCCACGACCCACTGGTTGACCGTGAAGATGCGCAGCGGCCGGCCCTCGCGGTCGACGCCGATCGACGCGAGGTGGTGGATGGGGCCGTCCGGCCCCTGCGGGCGCACGAAGCAATGGAAATGGCCGTGCTCGGCCGATCCCTCCTCGGCCGGGTGGCAATGATAGAACCATTGGCCGCCGCTTTGCGGGTCGTGGACGTCGCCCGGCGGGAAATGCTCCCACGCCTCGACCGACGAGACACCCTCGAAGAGGTCGCTCAGCACGGTCAGCCCGCCCTTGGCGAGGACGGCCTCGCAAAAGGCGATCTCGCGCCGCGCCTGCTCGCGGGCCTCGCTCATCCCGCGCCCCCGACCTCGAGGTCGGGCGCTTCCCTGCCCGGCGGCAAGGGCAAAGGCGGCGGAGGCGGCGGGGCAAGCCTGGGGGCAGGCGGAGGCGGAGGCGGCAGCTTGGCCGGCGGCGCGCCGGCCGCGCAAGGCGCGCCCGCGGCGCAAGGCGACGCGGCAGGCGGGCTGCCGGCGGCACAGGGAGCGGCGGCGCAGGGCGCGGTTCCGGCCGTGACGGCGCGACCCTGCGCGGCAGGGCGCTCGGGCACGGGATGGGTGGCGTGGTCGACGGCGATCGCCGCCGTGGTCACGGCGAGCGCCGCGCCGAACAGGAGCGTGTTGCGTGTGCTCATTTGCGTGCGAACCCGTCGAGACCGAACAGCGGGCGCGCCCACACGCCGACGAAGGAACCGGCGAAGGCGGCCGCGAACCACAGCCATCCGTGCAGGCTGCCGGTGGCGATGCCCGAAAACAGCGCGCCGATGTTGCAGCCGAAGGAGAGCCGTGCGCCGTAGCCCATCAGCAGCCCGCCGAGGATGGCGGCAAGCAGCGAGCCGAGCGGCAGCGCCACCTTGGGCGCGAACTTGCCGGCCACGGAAGCGGCGAGCGCCGCGCCCAGCACCAGCCCGAAATCCATCACCGAGACCGTGTCGGCCAGCACCGAGGAATTGAGCGCCCGCGCCTGCGCCGGCCAGGTCCAGAACTCCCAGCTCGCCACGTCGAGGCCGGCGCCTTGCGCGATCTTCGCCCCCCACAGGCCGAAGCCGTAGGTGATCGACCACGGATGGCCGGCGGTCAACAGCGTCGCGATGTTGAGGAGCGCGAGCAGGAGGCCCGCGCCCACCAGCGGCCATGGACCGCGCCATATCCATGTCCAGCCCGGGCGCGCCGGCGCAGGCTCGCGCTCGATGTCGCCGTGGACGCGCCGCTCGATCAGCGCGGTGACCAGCGCCACCAGGCCGAGGCCGGCCAGCGTGGCGGCGACGGCGGCGGCAAGCCCCAATTCGGCGGCGATGGAGATGGCGGGAAGCGAGGGCTGCGCCAGCCAGAACGGCAGGTGGGCGGTGCCGATCAGCGCGCCGACGATGAAGAAGGCGAGCGTGACCAGCATGCGCGCCGAGCCGCCGCCGACAGTGAACAGCGTGCCCGAGCCGCAGCCGCCGCCGAGCTGCATGCCGAAGCCGAACAGCGCCGCCCCGATGAGGACGGAGACGCCGACCGGCGCCAGCGCGCCGACCATCGGCTGGCTGCCGATGCTGCCGGCGGCCGTCAGCGGCATCATGGCCAGCGCCGCCACCGCGATCATCAGCATCTGCGCGCGCATGGCGCGCCCGCGCTTCTCGACCACCATGCGCCGCCAGCCGCCGGTGAAGCCGAACGAGCCGTGATAGAGCGTGGCGCCGAGCGCGCCGCCGATCAGGAACAGGCTGCCCTGCCTCAGATCGACGAGGTTCGAGATCAGCAGGAAGCCGGCGACGAGCGCGCCGGCGGCGACGAGAAGCGGGGCCTTGTCGGCCCGCGCGTCGGGCAGGTAGCTGGGAAGGACTGCGGCGTTGCTCATGGTCTACCGGATCGAAGGATTGAAACGGGGCGAGCCCCGGCCGCCTGCGCTTCGACGCGCGGCATCCGGGGCCTGCCTGTGCGGTTGCGGTGCGGCGGTTGCCGCCGGCCCTACTGGACCTCCCCTACTGAACCTGGATCGGTCGCGCGGGGTCGGCCGCCCACTCGGCCATCGAGCCATCATACATGGTGGTGTTCTTGTTGCCGAGCACCTCCGACAGGCCGAACCAGGCGATGGACGACCAGTGGCCGGTGTTGCAGAAGGTGATGTTCTTCTCGTTCTCGGCCAAGCCGATGCCGGCGGCGAGCGCGGCGACGGTCTCCGGGCGGGCGAAGCTGGCGTGGTCGGCGCTGTAGAGCGCGGAATGCTCGATGTTCACCGAGCCCGGGATCGTGCCCTCGGTGCGAACGATAGGGCTCTTGGACTTGCCGACATGCTGCTCGTGCGGGCGGCCGTCGACCAGCTTGACGCCGCTTTCGAGCGCCGCGACCACGTCGTCGGTCGTGGCGCGCAGCTCCTCGCGGACCTCGTAGGTGAACGTGACCGGCTCCGGCGTGCGCGGGCTTGCCGCCCGCCCGCCGCCGGCGGCGTCGTATTGCCGCCAGCCGCCGTCGAGGATCGAGACCGCGTCGTGGCCGAGATATTTGAAGGTCCAGTAGACGCGCGTCGCGCCGCCGAACTCGGTGGAATCCGTGCCCCACGGCACGATCACCACGTGGTCGTCGCCGTCGATGCCGAGATTGCCGATCAGCGCCGCGATCTGCTCGACCGGCGGAATCTGCGCCGGAACCCCGTCGACCTCGACGCGCCAGCCCGCCGTGGCATAGGGCGCGACCACCGCGTCGGCGACATAGGGCAGTTCGCCGAGGTCGGTCTCCGCGACCTTGTCGCGGATGTCGAGGATGACGAGATCGTCGCTGCCGGCATTGGCCTTGAGCCATTCGGCGGTGACGAGCGGGGTGACATCTTGCGCCTGCGCGAAGGCGGGCGCCGAGAGACTGGCGAGCAGGATGACGGTCGGCGCGAGGCGCATGGGAAGCTCCGGGAGGATGTGAACCAACTGCCGCGATCATAGCCCGCCGGTCCGGCGGACGCTCCGAACCCCGCCCCAAAACCGCACCCGGAATTGGGATTTCATACCCCGAAACGGCAATGCCGGAGCATGAGATGCTACGCGGCGTGCGAGCCGGCCGCGCGGCGGTAGCTGACGATGAGGTCGTTGAACCGGGTGCCCTGTATGGCGACATGGCCGCGCAGCACCCGCGCCGCCGCCTCCGCGTCGCCCTCGACGAGCGCGTCGAGGATCTGCCGGTGCTCGGCGAGCGACTGCGCCATCCTTCCCCGCACCTTGAGCTGCATGCGGCGATAGGGCTTCAGGCGCTTGTGCAGCCTGCCCGCCTCCTTGGCCAGGAACGCGTTGCCCGACGCCTCGTAGATCAGGAAGTGGAAGACCTCGTTGGCGCGGTAATAGGCGTCGCCGTCATCGGCGGCGGCGGCCTCCTCGCAGCCGACCACGGTGTGCGAGAGCTTGTCGATGAGGTCGGGGGTGACGCGCCGGCTGGCGAGCCGCCCGCAGAATGCCTCCATCTCGGCCATCACCTCGAACATCTCGATGACCTCCTCGAAGGCGGGATGGCGCACGAAGGCGCCGCGCCGGGGCTGGAGGTCGAGCAGGCCCGAGGCGGCGAGCGCCTGGAACGCCTCGCGCAGCGGCGTGCGCGAGACGTTGAAGCGGTGCGACAGCCTGATCTCGTCAAGCCGCTCGCCATTGGCGAACGCGCCCTCGACGATCAGCTGCTCGAGCTGCTCGCGGACAAGGTCCGAACGACTGACCATTGCCTTTTCTCTCGCCTTTCCTGGATGCGAAAAATGCCATTCCTGCATACAAGAGGGTTGACAGGAAATGCAACACCATTACTCCTTTATGTCGCGACATTCCCGCGGGCTCCGGTCCACGCCGATCGTCGCCATGTTCTGGGAGGAACCAATGCTGAAGAAACTTGCGGCTTCGGCCGTCATGACGACGCTTGCCTGCGGCCTCGCCGACGCGACCGAACTGCGCCTGTCGCATCAGTTTTCCACCAACGACGTGCGCCACCGCATCGCGCAGATGGTCGCCGACGACGTCGCGGCCGCCAATGTCGACCTGACCATCACCATCTTTCCCTCGGCCTCGCTGTTCAAGGCGGCAGAGCAATATGTCCCGCTCTCGCGCGGGCAGCTCGACATGACCGTGTTCCCGCTGTCCTACGCCGGCGGCCAGCGCCCGGAATACAACCTCACCCTGATGCCGGGCCTGATCAAGGATCACGACCACGCCGCGCGGATGAACGAGAGCCCGTTCATGGACGCGATCGAGGAGATCATGGCCGAGGACGACGTCAAGGTGCTCGTCCACGGCTATTTGGCCGGCGGCTTCGCCTCCAAGGAGGGGTGCATCACCAGACCCGAGCACATGAAGGGCAAGACGGTGCGCGCCGCCGGCAAGGCGTTCGAGCAGATGCTGGAAGGCGCGGGAGCCTCGATCTCGTCGATGCCGTCGTCGGACGCCTATAACGGCATGCAGCAGGGCATCATCGACGCGCTCAACACCTCGTCCTCGTCCTTCGTCTCCTTCCGCATGTACGAGCAGGTCGGCTGCTACACGCCGGCGGCCGACGTCGCGCTCTGGTTCATGTACCAGCCGATGCTCATTAACAAGACCACCTTCGAGGGCCTGACGCCGGAACAGCAGGAGGCGCTCACCACCGCCGCCAAGAAGGCGGAGGCCTACTATCTCGAGGAAGCGAAGAAGGAGGACGCCGCCTCGATCGAGCCGTTCGAGAAGGCCGGCGTCGAGATCGCACGAATGACGCCGGAGGACTTCGCCGAATGGCGCAAGCTGGCCGAGGAAACCTCCTACAAGGCGTTCCTGGAGGACGTTCCGGACGGGCAGCGTTTCCTCGACCTGGCCGCCGAGGTCGAATAGACCGGCGACAGGCCCGGCCCCGCCGCGCGGGCCGGGCAGCCGCCTTCAACCCCAACGGCGACAGCGCACGGACGAGAGCCGCGGGCGGCCGCGGGTCCGTGCCGGCCGCGGACAGGGAACCACAGATGCAACAAAGCGCCATGGCCATGGAGCCCGCGCGGCGGAAACACCCCGTGCTGCGATTCATCGACGGGCTTTCGACCGTTTGCGGCTGGTTCGCCGCCACGCTGATCGTCGCCTCGATCTTCGTCACCTGCCACATGATCTTCGTGCGCTTCGTGCTGCGCCAGTCGACCGTCTGGCAGACCGAGGTCGTCATCTACATGATGATCGCCGTCACCACGGTCGGCCTCGCCTACGTCCAGCGGCTGCGCGGCCACGTCAATGTCGACCTGATCCCGTCGATGCTGCCGAGGCGCGCGCGGCGGGGGCTCGCCTATGTCGTGCTCATGCTGACGATCGCCCTGATGGCGGTCATGACCTGGTATGCGTTCGAGAGCTGGCACGAGGCGTTCTCGCGCAACTGGAAGTCGAGCACGGTGTGGGGCGTGCGGCTGTGGATCCCGATGCTGGCGCTGCCCGTCGGCTTCGGCCTCTACACCTTGCAGCTCGTCGCCGACCTCGTCGCGCTTCACCTGCGTCTCGAGGCGCCGTTCGGCCTGGAGGACAAGTGATGGACCCGCTTCTGCTCGGCCTTCTCGTCGCCGTCGTCACCGTGATCGTGCTGTTCTCGGGCGCGCCGGTGGCGGTCGGCCTGCTTCTGGTCTCGGCCATCTTCCTGACCGTCTTCGACGGCACGCGCTCGCTGCAGATGATCCCCGAGGTCTATTTCGCCGACCTGAACAGCTTCACCATGCTGGCGATCCCCATGTTCATCATCATGGGCGCGGCGATCGCCTCGACGCGCGCCGGCGCGGACCTGTTCGAGGCGCTGGAGCGCTGGATGACGCGGGTTCCGGGCGGGCTGGTCGTCTCCAACCTCGGCGCCTGCGCGCTGTTCTCGGCCATGTCCGGCTCCAGCCCGGCCACCTGCGCCGCCATCGGCAAGATGGGCATCCCGGAAATGCGCAAGCGCGGCTATTCCGACGAAATCGCGGCCGGGTCGATCGCCGCCGGCGGCACGCTGGGCATCCTCATCCCGCCCTCGGTGACGATGATCGTCTACGGCATCGCCACCGAGACCTCCATCGGCCGCCTGTTCCTGGCCGGCGTCATGCCCGGCATCATGCTGGTCGGCCTGTTCATGGCGTGGACCATCTACAGCGCCTGGCGCAGCGGCACGTTGAAGAACCTGTCCATGCGCAGCTACACGCTGGCCGAGCGGCT
>Ga0172382_10002267_pt1 | contig 32630 bp, 27 predicted proteins | sample Leawel138RmetaG_FD_122245 | JGI IMG/M metagenome (GOLD analysis project Ga0172382, IMG submission 122245) | Leachate microbial communities from a municipal landfill in Southern Ontario, Canada - Leachate well 138R metaG | ecosystem: Engineered > Solid waste > Landfill > Unclassified | place...
ATGACGATAGAAGGTGGGAATGACGATAAAGGCGCAGGACGAAGGGGAGCGGGCAGGACCCTTACCCGAACACCTCTTCCAGCAGCGCGGCCATCTGCTTCCACGACCGCGCATCAGCCACCGCGTCGTAGCGCAGGAATTCCGGCATCCCGCGCGCATCGGCCTCGGGCGCGGTGAAGCTGTGCAGCACCCCGCCATAGAGATGCATCTGCCAGTCCACCCCGCCTTCGCGCATGAAGGATTCGAAGGCCGCGCGCTGCTCCGGCGGGATGCCCGGATCGTCGGCGCCGAGCAGGGCGAGAACCTTGCCCTTGATCGCCCTGGCATCCTGCGGGGATGTCACTTCCAGCCCGCTGTGGAAGCCGATCGCTGCCTTGATGTCAGCGCCGCTCAAGGCAAGCTCGAAGGCCATGGTGCCGCCGAAGCAGAAGCCGATGGCGGCGATCCGGCCGGCGTCCACTTCCGGGCGAGCCGCCAGCGCGGCCAGTGGCTGGCGCACCCGGTCGCGCACCTTGGCCGCTTCGGTGCGCAGCGGCTGCAACAGCGGCAGCACCTCCTCCAGCGCATCGATCACGGCACCATTTCCGTGCAGGTCGCAGGCCAGCGCGACATAGCCGAACTCGCTGGCCAGGCGTTCCGCCCGGCCCTTGGCATGGTCGCCCAGGCCGAAGGCTTCGGGGAACACCAGCACGCCCGGTTGCGGCCCCGCGCCTTCATTCCAGGCCAGATGCCCGACCATCGAAAGACCGTCCGCTTCGTAATGCAGCTGCTCCGTACGTACCGCCATATTCATTCTCCCGCTGATGCGATGTGCGTTGGGTTAACAAGGCGGGCGCGGGTTGAACAGCGGGGAGTGGGAAGCCCGTTAGCGGATTACCCTTGATAGGCTGAAACGCTCGTCCTGAGCCTGTCGAAGGGCGAGCGGGTCTTGGAATCCGAACCCCCGGAACGAAGCCCTAGGCCCGCGCTTCTTCCACCCCGGCGCTGTTGTGGCGCAGCGCCTTCAGCACCGTATCCACGATCTGCGGCGCGTTCAGCCCGGCCTCGTCATACTGCTTGTCCGGCGCATCGTGATCCTGGAACAGGTCGGGCAGACGCATGGTGCGGATCTTCAGCCCGGCATCGGTCAGGCCCAGATCGCTGGCCATGGTCAGCACATGCGCGCCCATCCCGCCGATCGCCCCTTCTTCAACCGTCACCACCACTTCGTGGCTGGCCAGCAGGGCGCGGATCAGATCCTCGTCCAGCGGCTTGGCGAAGCGCAGGTCGGCCACCGTGGTGGACAGGCCCTTCGCTTCGAGCTGGTCAGCCGCCTTCAGGGCTTCGGCCAGCCGCGTGCCGAGCGACAGCAGCGCGACCTTGCCCCCGCCCTTTTCGTTGCCGCGCACGATCCGGCCCTTGCCGATCTCCAGCCGTTGCGGAACCTCGGGCAGCGGCAGCCCGAGGCCATTGCCGCGCGGATAGCGGAAGGCGATCGGGCCATCGTCATGCAGCGCGGCGGTGTGCGTCATATGCACCAGTTCCGCCTCGTCCGCGGCGGCCATCACCACCATGTTGGGCAGGGTCGCCAGATAGGCGATGTCGAAGCTGCCGGCATGGGTCGCGCCATCCGCTCCGACCAGGCCAGCCCGGTCGATGGCGAAGCGGACCGGCAGGTTCTGGATCGCGACGTCGTGGACCACCTGATCGTAGGCGCGCTGCAGGAAGGTGGAATAGATCGCGCAGAACGGCCGCATGCCCTGCGCCGCGAGGCCGGCGGCGAAGGTGACGGCGTGCTGCTCCGCGATGCCGACGTCGAAGGCGCGATCGGGGAAGGCCTGCTCGAACTTGTCCAGCCCGGTGCCCGAGGGCATCGCCGCGGTGATGGCGCAGATCGTCTCGTCCCGCTCCGCCTCAGCGATCAGGGCCCTGGCGAAGACGCTGGTGTAGCTGGGCGGGCCGGCCGCGCCCTTCACCTGCTCGCCGGTGATGACGTCGAACTTCTGGACGCCGTGATACTTGTCCGCACTCGCCTCGGCCGGGGCATAGCCCTTGCCCTTCTGGGTCACGACATGGACCAGGCAAGGCCCTTCCTCCGCGTCGCGCACATTCTCCAGCACCGGGATCAGCTGGTCGAGATTGTGGCCGTCGATCGGGCCGACATAATAGAAGCCCAGCTCCTCGAACAGGGTGCCGCCCATCGCCATGCCGCGCGCGAATTCGTCCGTCTTCCTGGCGGCGCGATGCAGCGGTTCCGGCAGCTTGCGCGACAGGCGCCGCGCGAGGCCGCGCAGGCCGAGGAACTGGCGCGAGGACACCAGCCGGGCCAGATAGGCCGAAAGCCCGCCCACCGGCGGCGCGATCGACATATCGTTGTCGTTCAGGATCACCGCCAGCCGGTTGCCCGCCTGCTTGGCGTTGTTCATCGCCTCATAGGCCATGCCCGCGCTCATCGCGCCGTCGCCGATCACGGCAATGGCCTTGCCCGGCGCTCCCGCCAGCTTGTTCGCCACCGCGAACCCCAGCGCGGCGGAAATCGAGGTGCTGGAATGGGCCGCACCGAACGGATCATATTCGCTTTCGCTGCGCTTGGTGAAGCCCGACAGCCCGCCGCCCTGGCGCAGGGTGCGAATCCGGTCGCGCCGGCCGGTGATGATCTTGTGCGGATAGGCCTGATGGCCGACATCCCAGATCAGCCGGTCATGCGGCGTATCGAACACGTAATGGATCGCCACGGTCAGCTCGACCACGCCCAGCCCGGAGCCGAGATGACCCCCGGTCTGCCCCACTGCGGCGATCATCTCGCTGCGCAATTCATCGGCGAGCTGGCGCAGGGCGGCAGGCTCCAATCGCCGGAGATCGGCCGGAGTCTTTACCTTGTCGAGCAGGGGAGTGGCCGGATTGGCAGTCATCAGCGGCGCTTACACGGCAATGGGTTTGCTGTCATCAATTGTGGAACGGCGGGTCAAAGCCCGGCGGATGCGGGCAGCGGCCCGCAGGAATCGCAGATTCCGCGCAGCTCCACCACCGGCCTGACATCGACGAATCCCACTTTCTGCCCGGCCAGCCGCAAGGCTCCGGTCAGCTGATCGTCGTCCAGATGCACGGCCCGCCCGCAGCTGTCGCAGATCAGGTAGATGCAGTCGTGCCGGCAGCCCGGATGGGTGTTGGCGAGATAGGCGTTGGAGCTTTCGATGCGATTGGCCAGATTCGTGCGCACGAACAGGTCGAGAATGCGGTAGACGCTGTTGGCGGCCACCCGCTTGCCGCGCCGCGCGGTCAGCGTTTCGGCGATGTCGTAGGCGGAAGCGGGGCGGGCGCGTTCGGCCAGCGCCTCGAAGATGTCGGCGCGCATGTCCGTCCATTGCTCGCCCGACGCCTCCAGCGCGCTGCGCGCTTCGGAAATCAGCTTCTTTCCGGAATGCTCGTGATGATGGTGATGGCCATTCATGCCGCCAACATAGTGGCAGGGCCGCTCCGGGGCAATCAGCCCGCCCGTAAATTGCGCGCGCCGATACCGGGGCGCTCCCCCGGCAAGCGCGCCCGCATCAGCCGAGCAACCCGCTGGCCTGGCCGACGATCTGCGCGCCGACCATCAACGCACCGGCGAAGAAGCCGATGGCGAAGGGGCGATAAAGGGCGGGTTCGAAAATGCCCATCGGTTTTCTCCGATCTATCTCTGCTTGCTGGCTATCTCTTGCAGGGGATTCGCTGACGGTTCGCTGAACGGCGAGTGGCGCCCGCGTTCAGGCGCGCACCCCGGCAGCCCACGCAGGCGGATCAATGGCGGAAGTGGCGCATTCCCGTGAACACCATCGCCAGGCCCGCCTCGTCCGCGGCCTGGATCACTTCCTCGTCGCGGATCGAGCCGCCCGGCTGGATCACCGCCGTGGCGCCCGCTTCCACCGCCGCCAGCAAGCCATCGGCAAAGGGGAAGAAGGCATCGGACGCCACCGCGCTGCCCACGGTGCGCGGCTGCACCCAATCGTATTTCTCCGCCGCTTCGGCCGCCTTGATCGCAGCGATCCGCGCGCTGTCGCGCCGGTTCATCTGGCCCGCGCCGATCCCCGCCGTGATCCCGTCCCTGGCATAGACGATGGCATTGGATTTCACATGCCTGGCCACCGTCCAGGCGAACAGGCAGTCCTTCAGCTCCTGCTCGGTCGGCGCGCGCTTCGTCACCACCTTCAGCATGTCGCGCGTGACGTGGCCATTGTCGCGATCCTGCACCAGCAGCCCGCCCGCGATCACGACCTGGCTGACGCCGGCGCGGCGCGGATCGGGCAGGCCGTCGGTCAGCAGCAGGCGCAGGTTCTTCTTGCGGGCGAAGGCCGCGCGGGCCGCCTCGTCCGCGCCGGGGGCGACCACCACTTCGGTGAAGATCTCGCAGATCGCCTCGGCGGTGGGACCATCCAGTGGGACATTGGTGGCGACGATGCCGCCGAAGGCCGACACCGAATCGCAGGCCAGCGCGTCGCTCCACGCTTGGAGCAAGCTGCCTCCCTGGGCCACGCCGCAGGGATTGGCGTGCTTGACGATCACCACCGCCGGGTCGCCGCCCGCGAATTCGGCGGCCAGCTCCAGCGCCGCATTGGCGTCGTTGTAATTGTTGTAGGACGGCTCCTTGCCCTGCACCTGCTCCGCCTGGGCGACGCCGCTGCCGAACGGCGTTTCCGGCACATAGAGCGCGGCCTGCTGATGCGGGTTCTCGCCATAGCGCAGGGTCGAGACGAGGCGGCTGGCCATGGTGCGGCGGGCCGGGAACTTCTCGCCCTGATCCACCCGGGCGAACCACTGGCTGATCGCCGCGTCATAGGCGGCCGTGGCGGCGAAGGCGCGGGCCGCCATCTTCCTGCGGAAATCGAGGCCGGTCGCCCCGCCGCCGCGCTCCAGCTCCGCCAGCAGCTCGGGATAATCCGCCGGATCGGTCACGATGGTAACGAAGCCGTGGTTCTTGGCGGCGGAGCGAACCATGGAAGGCCCGCCGATGTCGATATTCTCGATGATCTCCTCGCGCCCGGCGCCCTTGGCCACGGTCTGCTGGAATGGGTAGAGATTGACCACCACCAGATCGATCGCGCCGATGCCGTGCCGCTCCATCGCCGCGGCATGATCGGGATTGTCGCGCACCGCCAGCAGCCCGCCATGCACCATCGGGTGCAGCGTCTTGACCCTGCCGTCCATCATCTCGGGAAAGCCGGTGAGATCGGACACGTCCTTCACCTGCAGCCCCGCGTCGCGCAGCGCATTGGCGGTGCCGCCGGTGGAAACCAGCTCCACCCCGCGCGCCACCAGCGCCCGGCCCAGTTCCGCCAAGCCGGTCTTGTCGGACACCGAAAGCAGCGCCCGCCCGATTTTCACATCTGACACCGAAAACTACCCCATTCTTTTCAGCAGCCAGGAGAAATTCCCCCCGCCGCGGGAAACCATCCCGGAAATCACCAATTGCTGGGTCGGATGCGGACGCCCCTCGCCATCGACCCACAGGCTTTCCTCGATCGAAAGCTCCGCGCTGTCCATGGCGTTCGCCCCGCAGACGAATTGCCAATAGCTGCCGTCCGGCAGGGCCAGCCCGGCGCCCTTGCCGCTTTCGGCCAGGCCCAGCTCCACCCCGGGGGCGACATGGAAGCGAATCGCGAAACCCACCTTGCCCCGCTTGCCCCGGCGGCCCGCCGGGATCAATACATCCTCGCCGCGAAGTTCGGAGCCATCGTCGCGCAGGATCAGGATACGGCGATGAACCAGGCCATAACGGGCGGCATAGCCGTCATGGCTCGCTTCCAGCCGCGTCGCCCCGCCGCCGTCCAGTTGGAGCAGGCGCCGGTCCACCTCGACCTCGCCCACCCCGGTGCCCAGCTTACCCTTGATGAGCACGGCGGTGGAATTGGCATCGTCCAGCACCAGGGTGGAATGCGCGGCGCTGGCCCGCAGCCCCTGCTCGATTCGCACCGGCACCTGCCCGCCGGCGAATGACGCGCCCCCGCAATTGACGATCAGCCGATGCGGGCCTTGCGACAGCTCGAACGCCAAGGTCGATGCGCAGCCCGTTTTCGCATGGCGCGCCAGCGGCGGCGGCGCGGCGTCGAATTGCAGCAGGCACTTGCCCGCCGAGACGCGCTGATAGCCCCATTGCCGGACCTCTCGCAGCGGGCGGGTGCGCACCCCGCTGGCTTCGATCACAGCGGCGATCCGGCCCTCCGCGACCGCGCCAGCGCCCTGCCAGGAACCCAGGCCGCCATCGCCATGCAGCAGGGCGAGCAGCGGGGGGACGAGGAAGGCTTCCATCGCGGCCAGCGCCTGCGGCGGATCGCGCCGGGTCGCGCGGTAGCAGGCGGCGAGATCGACCAGCAGGGTTATCGCCTCGATCTGGTCGAGCGGGCTGCGCGAAAGCACGCCGCCATCGTCGCCCACCAGTTCGCCCAGCGCGCGCACCAGCCCGGCCTCGCCGAACAGGCGGCGCGCCCGGCCATCGGGCAGCAGCAGCCCGGCGGCCGTGATCGCGCACCAGCCCGCCACTTCCTCGAGGCGGTTGCCCGCGCGGGTGACATTGCGGTCGAGCCAGCGGGCGGTTGTGGCCATGGCCGCCAGCGCCTGCTTGCGCAGATCGCGATCCTTTCCGGAAAGCAGCAGCGGCGCATGAACCAGCCAGCTCAGCAGCCGGTGGCCGGCATGGCCGATATTCCAGGCTTCCCCCTTGCCGGGCGCGGGGTTGGCGTGAAGCCAGGCCGACAGCACCCGCTCCGCCGTGGGCGCGCATTGTTCGCGCGGCCCGCTTGCCGCCAGATCGGCCAGCCAGGTGAAGCCATGCACGGCCCGCGCGAAGGGCGGGGTCAGATGCGCGGCGGGGGAAAAATCCATCTGCGCGATGGGCGCCTTCAACCCGTAGATCAGGAAATGCCCCGCCCGGAGCGCCACCCCGGCCACGCGATCGCCGTGAAGCGGGCCTTCCACCGTTGCCAGCAGCCTGGTCCTGGCGGGCTTGCGGAATGGAGCGGCAAGCGCCGGGCCGGGCACGCCGAGGCGATAGGCGAAGCGCAGCAAGCGTTCGCCCGCCCCGATCGCCGGCGGGGCGAAATCGGCCAGCGCCAAGGCCCGCCCCGGCTCGATCACGCGCTGCGCGGCCGCATCCTCGGCAGGTTCGGGCGCAATCACCAGCGGTTCTTCCTTGGGCGCGTCCAGCGGGATCGCCATGGCGCCTTCCCCGGCCGCGATGCCGTCGCGGCCCCGTTCATCGCCGCGCAGCGCCAGATGGCCCTGGGACGCGGCATCATTCATCCCCCGGCCCCCTTGAGAGCGGCGATATTGGCGGCATATCGTTCAGGCCCGCCCTTGAAGGTCGCCGATCCGGCGACCAGCACATCCGCCCCGGCATCGACGCATTGCCGCGCCGTTTCCGGGTTTATCCCCCCGTCCACTTCCAGATGGATGGGCTTGCCGAGCCTGTCGATCATTCCCCGGATCGCCTCGATCTTGCGAAGCTGGCTGGCAATGAAGCTCTGCCCGCCGAAGCCGGGATTGACGCTCATCACCAGCACGAGGTCCACATCTTCGAGCAGGTAATCGAGCGCCGTTTCCGGCGTGGCGGGATTGAGCACCACCCCGGCCTTCTTGCCCAGCGCCTTGATCGCCTGGATGGTGCGATGGGAATGCGGCCCGGCTTCGGGATGGATGGTGATGATATCGGCCCCGGCCTGCGCGAATTCCTCCAGATAGAGGTCCACCGGGGCGATCATCAGATGCACGTCGAACGGCTTGCCGGAATGGGGGCGCAGCGCCTTGATAACGGCCGGGCCGATGGTGATGTTGGGCACGAAATGGCCATCCATCACGTCGATATGAATCCAGTCCGCGCCCGCCGCGTCCACCGCGCGCACTTCCTCCCCAAGCCGGGCGAAATCGGCGGAAAGGATCGAGGGCGAGATCACGGGAAGGGCTGGCATTGCCGATATGGCCTATCCACCAGTGCTTGTAGCCACAAGCACGGAATCTCGCTTTTTCCACACAAGATATCGCAAACCCGCGCGCCAGGGCGCAACTGCGAAACGCTTTGGCGAAGCCACCCCGATTCGGGGCATCGGCGCCGGCGCCAGCCCCTGCCGTTCCGGGCAATCCGGCGGGATCGGAAAGGGGCAGGCCGCGCGCGATGCCGGAACGCCGCCGTCCGGCCGGCGTTCCTTAAGCCTTGCCCGCGAATCAATTCAGGGCTTATTCAGCGCTTTACCGGCATCAGGGCAGTGAAGCAGGGACGAATTCCTGTCATGAAAGGGCAGAAAAGCGGAGCTATTTTCCCGGCGCCACGCGCTGCCGAAGGATGAAGATGAAAAAGGGGACCGCAATGCAGTCCAGATCGATAGCCGCCATCGCGATCGCCACTCTCGGCGCCGTGGGAGCCATGCTGGCGCCCGTCACCGCGCCCGCCATGGCGCAGAGCCAGTATCGCCAGCATATCGCCAACGATCTGAGCAAGTGCAGCCCCGGGCAAGGGCCGGCCGTGCGCGTGACGGTGAACGGCATCCGTTCGTCCAGCGGCATGATCCGGGTCCAGAGCTATCGCGGCACGGCGGCGGACTGGCTGCAGAAGGGCCGCTGGATCAACCGGATAGAAACGCCCGCGCGCAGCGGCAGCATGACCTTCTGCGTGCCCGTGCCGGACGCGGGGGTTTACGGCATCGCCGTGCGCCATGACACGGACGGGGACGGAAAGACCAGCATCTCCAGGGATGGCGGCGGCATGTCCAACAATCCGAGCCTCAACATCTTCAATCTCGGCAAGCCGAGCCACACCAAGACCGCCTTCAATGTCGGCAATGGGGTGAAGGCAATCCAGATCGACATGAAATACCGCTAAGGCCTGGCCCTCGCTGAGGGCGTGGGCCGTGGCCTCGCTTGCGGAGCCTGACCCCGCGTCACGCCCTACAATCCCGCGCCAGCCCGCCGCTCCGCCACCAGCGCGCGGATGTCGGCGAGGTCCTTCATGCTATCCACATCGACGGCGGCAAGCCCGTCGGCCGCGCTGACCACCGCCGCCGAGATCCCGATCTGCCGTCCGAGCCGGGCGACCGCGCCCTGCATGGTCAGGCGCCCGCGCCAGTAATTCCACAACGTGCCGTAGCCGAGCCGGGCGGCGATCCGCCAGGGCCGCTTGCGGTCCGCCTCCACCCCGGCCCAACTCTCTATCGCCGCTTCGGCCCGGCTGGTGGCGAGGTGGAACAGGTTGCATCCCGACCATTCGCCATCGGCGAAGCGCAGCCATGTGCGCCGGCTGCCGGGCATCGCCGCTTCCACCGCGGCCCGGCGCGCAAGCAGGATCGCGACATCGGCATCGGGCGGCGTCCTCTCGATGAACTGGCGGACCCAGCGCGGCCGCAGCAAGGCATGATCCGCCGTTGTCACCACCATCGGCGCGCCGAGGCGGGCAAAGGCGCGGGCCACGCTTCCGCTCGGCCCGTCGGCCGGTTCGGTCACGACCGCCCCCAGCCGCTCAGCCAGCGCGATCACCTCCGGGTCGCTCGCGCATACCGCGATCCGCTCCATCCCCGCCGCGGTCAGGGCCGCGTGGACCCGGGCGAGCAGCGGCAGCCCTTCCAGCTCGATCAGCGCCTTGTGCGACACGCCTTCCGAGGCGGCGAGCGCATCCGCCTCACCGGCGCGGGAACCGGCGAGAATGAGCGCACTGCAGGTCATGACGCATTGCGCCGGGCGCGCCACACCCGCCACAACACGCCGGGCGCGGCCAGCACCGGATGGCGTTCCCGCCACGGCGTGAGCTTGACCGGAACGCCAGTGTGCCGCTCCACCTTCCAGGCGGCATAGCGGGCGGCCCCTTCGAACGTGGCCGAGGCGCGCAGCAGGCGGACGAGGTTGTAGGGCTTGCCGAGCCGGCGGCGGCGGCGCCACCAATGCCTGATCGTCCGCCGCTCCGCCCCGTCCAGCCGGGGCGCGAGCACGCCGTCGCTCTCCTCGAAGGGGATCGCCGCCGCGACCAGCGCCAGCGGCAGCAGGCCATCGAAATGCGCGCGATTGGCGGCCAGGATGGAATCCTCGCGGCCGGGCTTCTCCACCCGGAACTCCGCCTTGTAAGTGGCCCGGAACAAGGCCCGCCAGTAATCTTCCGCCCGGCCCCGCTCCGGCCCGAGGGCGACGGCCAGCCGCGCCGCCGTGACCGCCGCGCCGGCAATCGCCCCGGCGACCTGCCCGCCGGTTTCGGCATCCCGCGACCAGACCAGCGCGCCGGGTTGCACGAAGCGTGCCCAGATCGTCGTATCGAGCAATTCGCCAGCGGCAGCCGCGCGAAAGGTGGCAAGCGTCATGGTCGCGACCTTGGCGCGCAGGACAAGCCCCTCATGCGGCCATTCATGATAGCTGACCCTCGGCCAGATTCCCGTTTCGACGCCGCCCGGCAGCAGCAGGTAGAAATCCAGCACGCCTTCGAGCGAACGGGTCCGCAGGTTGGAGCCGTAGAACAGCGCCGCCAGCGCCCCCGCCTCGCGTGCAAGCCGCTCCGCGAACAGGCGGACCGGCTCGGCCACCTCCCGGGCCAGGCCTGCGGCAACCCGGCTCTGCAGGGTCTGGTTCACGGCGCCACGAAGTTGAGCTTGGGGCCAAGCGTCAGGCGATAGCGGCCGGCGGGAAATGCCTCGCCATCGAGGATGAACTTGTCGCCCACATCGAAGATCGCTTCCTGCGCATGGCCGCGATGAACGCCAAGCCTGCCGAGAAGGGCCCCTTCCCAACCCGCCAGCAGCGCTGGCGCGAGGGCGACGACACGCCGCAACGGATAATCGACCAGCAGATATTTCAGGCCATCGGGCTGCTTGCCGAACGGCTTTATGCCCAGCGGAAAATCATTCAGCGTCGAAACAAGGATGGCGTAGCGGGTTTCCGGTGGCCCATACTGGCTATGCCGCACTTCGCGCGCCTCTTCACCAAGAAACAGCTTGATCGGGGTGATCCCGCGCCAACCTCTGCTGCCGGTTCCGAACAGACCCTGGAGTATTCCAGAAACCGCCGTCAATCCCACTGCAAAGCTGTTGAATGCACCGTAACGATGCGCAACCTGGCCTTCATTGGTCGCCGTGGTGAAGATGCCGGCACCCAGGAAGAATCCGACAAGACTGCCACCATTTGCACCAGCACCGTTCACCACCACCGGCCGCCGCTCCACGCCCGGCCCCCGGCGCGCGGCGTCCAGCGCCTCGGCCAGCGACCAGTGGTTGGGCAGGCCGAGATCGACGGCCAAGGCATTGGTCTTGCCCTTGGGCAACACGATCATGCGCGGCCAGTTCTCGCCGAAGCAGGATGCGCCGCAGGTCAGCACATCGCGCACCGTCCCGTCGCCGCCGTCGACCGCCAGCATCGCGATGCCCATGCCCGCCATTTCGACGAGATCCCTGGCCAGCTCCTCCCGCGTGCGCGGGGTGCGGGTGATGACATCGGGCCGTTCCGCCATTTCCGGAGCGTGGCCCTTGTTGCGATGGCTGCGCGGATTGCGGATGACCCCGACAAGGGCGCCCGAGGGGCCGCCGCCCGCGCGCCGCGCCGCCGCCGGAACCGGCCGTTGCGTAGCCATGGGCAACCTCTCGAACTCATAGACCGTGCCATCCATCCCGAACGCCTTATCCCCGCATGGGGTGGAAACATATCCTTTTCTTGCATGGCGTCCCGCCCCGGAACCCTTGCCGGACGAACGGCCATTGCGGTTTCCCGCGCTAGACCCTAGTCCACACCTTCATGACCGTCAGCCAAGCGAAGCCCGGCAGCGAAAGCGTGGGCAGCAATCCCACCAGGCTCTGGGGCCTTTCCATGGCCGAACGCACCCGCCGCCTGGCCGAAGCGGCGGGATTGCGCGCGGATCGGGCCGCGCCCGTGGTGCTGAGCAATGCCGCCGTGGCGTTCGATCCCGCCTGGTTCCGCCATGTCGCGGCCGAGCCGGGCCTCGTGCTGACCCTGGGCGGGGTTCCGGCCCTGGCCCATGCGCCGGACGAAGCCGACGCCGCCGCGATCCGCGCGGCCATGGCCGAAAACCGGCCGTTGGCCGCATCCGGGGCGCTCCGGGTGGTCGCTTTCGAAAGCGGGCCGACCATCGAGAACAAGCAGCTCAGGAAACGCGAGACCCCGTTCCTGCTGGAACTGACGCCGCAAACCGCGCGGCAAGCAGAACGGGCCAGCTATTTCGGCGCCTACAAGGGCGTGACCGACATCCTCACCAAATATCTCTGGCCGGAATGGGCGCTGGTGCTGACCCGGATCGCCGCCAGCATCGGCATCACTCCCAACATGGTGACGGCGATCGGCGCGATCCTATGCGTCGCCGCCACCTTCGCCTTCGCCGGCGGTCATTACTGGCTCGGCATGGCGATGGGCCTCGTCTTCATGGTGCTGGACACGGTGGACGGCAAGCTGGCCCGCTGCACCATCACCTCGAGCTGGTGGGGCAATGTCTTCGACCATGGCATAGATCTCGTCCATCCGCCGTTCTGGTGGTGGTTCTGGGCGACCGGCCTGGCCGCCTGGGGCCTGGCCTATGACAGCCAGACCTTCTGGCTGGTGCAGGCCGCGATCCAGGGCGGCTATGTCGTCCAGCGCCTGATAGAAGGCGCGTTCATGCGGCTTTATGGGGGCATCCATATCCATGTCTGGCGCAGGTTCGACAGCCGGTTCCGCCTGATCACCGCGCGCCGCAACCCCAATATGGTGATATTGTTCGCCTCCATGCTGTTCGCCCGGCCCGACCTGGGCCTGATCGCGGTGGCCTGGTGGACCGCGATCAGCTGCGCAATCCACGCGATCCGGCTGGCTCAGGCGATGATCGTATCGTCTTCCGGGCGACCCATCACATCCTGGCTGGCGGAGGGCTGACGCCATGAATGCGACGATCGAGAAATTCGGCTGGCCGGCTTCGCTGGTTCATGAGTTCGAGCACTGGGTGGTGCTGGCCCGCCCCGCGCAGCCGACGCTGGGCAGCCTGGTGCTGGCGGCGAAATCGGACGCGACCGCGTTCGGCGACCTGCCGGAAGCGTCCCATGCGGAACTGAAGCAGGCCAGCGCGGCGATCGAGCGCGCGCTGGGCCAGCTGATCCACTATCAGAAGCTCAATTACCTGATGCTAATGATGGTCGACCCGCATGTCCATTTCCACGTCATCCCCCGCTACGAAGGGGTGCGGGAATGGCCCAAAGGCGAGGCAGGTGCGCGGGAATTCGTCGACGTGGGCTGGCCCAGGACACCCGACCTTGGCCATGCCGTCGCGCTCGAACCGGCGGAACTGGAACGGCTCGCCGCCTGGCTCAAGGGCGGCTTCGCTTAGGTCGTGACCCTAGCACGCCGCCCTAGGCCCAACTGTCGGTAAGCCGGGTCGCAACCTCGATATCGTTGAGGAAGTCGACCTCGGCCCAGCCCAGCCCTTCGATCGACACGGTTCCGACCTTGCCGGTTGCAGCGAGCGTGTCGATCACCTTGAGATACCAGTGCTGCACCCCTTCCGGCGTGCGCATCGCCTTGCGCACCGCCTCGCGGAACATTTCCGCGCCTTCGCCGCGAAAGGCCAGGAAGCCGATGGATTCGGCATTGCTCTGCTCGGCGGTCAGGGTCTTGCCGATATGCAGCAGCCGGCCTTCGTCCTGGCCGACCCCGCGCGAGACTTTCATATCGTCGCTGTCGTAGCTGTCCTTGACATCCACCGTCACCGCGATCGGCCATTCGCTCCCAGCCTGCACCTTGCGCACGATGTCTTCCGAAACCAGCGTATCGCCGTTGAGGATCAGGAAATCCCCGCGCATCGCCTCGCGCGCGATCCAGCAGGAACCGAGATTGTCGGCCACCTTGTAGAACGGATTGAACCGGGTCGCGATTTCGACCCGGGGATCGCGGATGGAGGCGATTTCCTCGTCCACCATGTCGGTCATGAAGCCGGTGACGACGTCGATCCGCTTTACCCCGCCCCGGGCCAGCATCTCGATCTGCCAGGCCAGCAGCGAGCGGCCCGAAAATTCGATGAGGCACTTGGGCCGCTCGGCGGTCAGCGGCAGCATGCGCGAGCCCTGGCCCGCGCTCAGCAATATGGCGTGTTCGATCATGGCCTGCGCATTAGGCGCTGTTCCGCCGGGCTGCAATGGCGCGCAAGACACCGCACGGCTTGCAGAAACCCCCCGCCTCGTCCAAATGCGTCGCGATGGCAGCCAAGGCCCGCACGCGACCCATGCCCGAATCCATGCTGGGCCGAATGTTCGCCAACACCGTGTGGCTGTTGGGCGGCAAGGGTTTCGGCGCGGTCTGCAGCCTCGTCTATCTCGCCATCGTCACGCGTTCGCTGGGGCTGAAGGACTTCGGCCACTTCTCGCTGATCTTCGGCACCGCGCAGGCGCTGATCGCCATCGCCGGTTTCCAGACCTGGCGGGTGGTGGTCCGCTACGGGGCGGAGCATGTCCATCAAGGCAACTGGAACGCATTCGGCCGGCTGGGGATGCTGGCCGGCGCGCTCGACGCGATCGGCGCGGTGATCGGCTGCCTTATCGCCTATGTGGTGTTCTTCCATTTCGCCGATACGCTGGACCTCAATCCCGAGCTGATCGACATCGCCTTCTGGTTCAACTGCGCCATGCTGTGGGCGCTGGTCTCCGCCCCGACCGGGGTAGTGCGCGCGCTCGACCGCTTCGACATCGCGGTCTATGTGGAAGCCTGGGTTCCGCTGGGCCGCCTGCTGTCGGCGGTGGCGATCTGGCTGACCGGGCCGACCCTGCTCAAGTTCCTCATCGCCTGGGCGATCATCGATATATTCGAAGCGGTCATGTACTGGGTCGCCGCGCGCTATCTCTGCCCCCAGGCGGTGCGCCTGCGCCATCTGAAGGAGATCGGGCACGCGCTGCGGGACAATCCGGGGATCATCCGCTTCTTCCTGATAACCTATGCGACCGCCACGGTCGAAGCGGTCAAGCGCTATGGCCCGCTCCTCGCGGTCGGCTATTTCGCCGGAACCCGGGCGGCCGGCCTTTATCGCCTCGCCCAGCAATTGAGCCAGGGGCTGAGCAAGCTCTCCACCCTGCTCACCCGCTCGGTCTATGCGGAAATGTCCCGCGCCCGGGTGGCGGCGGCGGCCGACGAGTTCCGCAGGCTGGCGGTGCAGACCAGCCTGATCGCGGGCGGCGGCGGCGCGCTGGTGGTGGTGCTGGCCGTGGCCTGCGGGGCACAGTTGATGAGCTTCATCGGCGGCGACGCCTTCCGCGCGGGCTATATCGTGATGATCCCCCTGACTATCGAGGCATCCTTCGAGCTGGCCAGCGTGGCCTTCGAGCCGGTGCTGCATGCCACCGGGCGGGCGCGCCTGGCGCTGATCGCGCGGCTCACCGCGCTGGGCGCGCTCGGCATCGCGATGCTCGCCCTGGTGCAGGAAGACGACGCCATCGGCATTGCCTGGGCGGTGGCCATCGGCGGCGCGGTCTATTACGCCATCATGGGCTTGATGGCCTGGCGCACGCTCAACGAGCTGGAGCGCGAACAGGCGGAAGCGGCGGCGCGGGAAGGCCCGGGGCAGGGTCCAGGCCCAGCCTGAGACGATCAGGGCCTGGGCGCGTCCGCGCCTTACTCCCCGCGAAAACGCGGTTCCCGCTTTTCGAGGAAGGCGTTGACCGCCTCCTCGTGATCCCGGGTGGCATGGCAGGCGGACTGGAACCCGGCGGACATCTCCAGCGTGGCTGGCAGGCTTGCCCGCCATGCCTCCCGCAGCAGGCGCTTGGTCATCCGCACCGCATGCGGCGGATTGGCGGCGATCATGCCGGCGACCGATAACGCCTCGTCCATCAGGCGCTCCGCGGGCACGACCCGGGAAACCAGCCCGCAGGCCAAGGCCGCCTGCGCATCCAGCCGCTCTCCGGTCAGCGCCATTTCGCTGGCCTTGGCGAAACCGACCACGCGCGGCAGCAGCCAGGCCCCGCCATCGCCCGGCACCAGCCCGAGCCGAACGAAGCTTTCCGCGAACACTGCGCGTTCGCTGGCGATGCGGATGTCGCACATGCAGGCAAGATCGCAGCCCGCGCCGATCGCCGCGCCATTCACCGCCGCGATGACCGGAACCTCCAGCGCTTCGAACAGCAGCGGCAGGCGCTGGATGCCCTTCTTGTAGCCGCGCCGTGTCATGGCCGGCGAGCCGGGGTTGAGCGAGCCGCCCGGCTTCATTTCCTCCACATTGCCGCCGGACGAGAAGGATTTGCCCGCCCCGGTCAGGACGATCACCCGCGCCACCAGGCTGGCATCGGCCTGCTCCACCGCCGCGACCACCGCGTCCAGCATGGGCGGATCGGAAATCGGATTATGCCGCGCGGGCGCATTCAGCGTCAGAACGAGGATGCCGTCGTCCGTCAGCTCGCTGAGAACCAGATCCGTCACTTCGCCTCTCCCTGCGGAACCGTGCGGCGCATGGCCTGCCGGTCAGCCCTTGAAATTGTCCTTGGCGGCGCGGATCTCGGCGAAGGCTTCGGCCGGGTCCGCCCGGTCCGACAGCAGGGGCGCGCGCAGGAAGGGATTGGTGCGCCGTTCCTCCCCGATGGTGGTCGGCACGGTCGGCTCCCCGCGCTCCCGCGCGGCTTCCACGCGCTTCATCCGCTCCGCCAGCGCGGCGGAGGAATCGACCGTCACCGCGAAGCGGCCGTTGGAGAGCGTGTATTCATGCGCGCTGTAGGCCATGGTTTCCTCCGGCAAGGCAGCGAGGCGGGACAGGCTGGCCCACATCTGCCGGGGCGTGCCTTCGAATAGCCGCCCGCAACCGAGCGGGAACAGCGTGTCGCCCACAAAGACCGTCGCCTCGCCGGGCGCATAATAGCAGACGTGGCCCGTGGTATGGCCGCCGGTATCCAGCACCTCGAAGCGGGTTTCGCCCAGCTCCACCGTGTCGCCATCCGCCACGATCCGGTCGACCGGGAAATGGGCGCGCACTTCCTCCGGCCCCACCAGTTTGCAGCCGAAGCGCGCCTTCACCGCTTCATTGCCGCCCGCGTGATCCGGGTGCCAATGGGTGTTGAACACATAGTCGATAGGCCAGCCCAGGCTTTCCGCCTCGCGGATGATCGCCTCAGCCTCCGGCGTGTCGATCGCGGCGACCTTGCCGCTCGCCTCGTCGCGGATCAGATAGCCGTAATTGTCGGACAGGCACGGAAACTGGTGGACTGTCAGCGCCATGGGGCTTCTCCTCGGGCAGGTTGCCGCCATTATCGGCCGCGCGGCCGGAAAAGCCAAGGCCGGCGATTGCGAAAGCGCAACTGAAACCCGGCAAACTTTTGGTGTGATTGACGCTTGCCCGCCCCCTGCCTAGGGGCGTGCAGCATGTCGCTCACCCATCTTCAGAGGCTCGAGGCCGAAAGCATCCATATCATGCGCGAAGTCGTCGCGGAGACGGAGCATCCGGTGATGCTCTATTCCGTGGGCAAGGATTCGGCGGTGATGCTGCATCTGGCGAAGAAGGCGTTCCACCCCGCGCCGCCGCCCTTCCCCCTGCTGCATGTCGACACCACCTGGAAATTCCGCGACATGTATGCCCTGCGCGACAAGGCGGCGAGGGAGGCGGGGATGGATCTGCTGGTCCATCACAACCCCGAAGCGCTGGAGAAGGGGATCAACCCGTTCGACCATGGCCCGCTCCACACCGACATGTGGAAGACGGAAGGGTTGAAGCAGGCGCTGGACAAATACGGTTTCGACGCGGCCTTCGGCGGCGCGCGGCGCGACGAGGAAAAGAGCCGGGCGAAGGAGCGCATCTTCTCCTTTCGCAGCGCCAATCACGGCTGGGACCCGAAGAACCAGCGCCCCGAGCTGTGGAAGCTCTACAATGCGCGCAAGAACAAGGGCGAAAGCATCCGGGTGTTCCCGATCTCCAACTGGACCGAGCTGGACATCTGGCAATATATCCACCTCGAAGGGATAGAGATCGTGCCGCTCTATTTCGCGGCGCCGCGCCCCACGGTGGAGCGGGACGGGCTGCTGCTGATGGTGGACGACGACCGCTTCCCGCTCGAGCCGGGCGAGGAGCCGGTGATGCGCTCCATCCGCTTCCGCACGCTGGGCTGCTATCCGCTGACCGGCGCGGTGGAGAGCGAGGCCGCGACCCTGCCCGAAGTGATTCAGGAAACCCTGCTCACCACCACCTCGGAGCGGCAGGGCCGCGCGATCGACAAGGATGCAGGCGGCACGGGCATGGAGAAGAAGAAGCAGGAGGGCTATTTCTGATGGCCGACCAGGACATCATCTACCGGCCCGAAGCCCTGATCGCCGAGGATATCGACGCCTATCTGGAAACCCACCAGCACAAGACGATGCTGCGCTTCATCACCTGCGGCAGCGTCGATGACGGCAAATCCACCCTGATCGGGCGGCTGCTCTACGATTCCAAGATGATCTTCGAGGATCAGCTGGCCGCGCTGGAAGTGGACAGCAGGAAGGTGGGCACGCAGGGGCAGGGGATCGACTTCGCCCTGCTGGCGGACGGCCTCGCCGCAGAGCGCGAGCAGGGCATCACCATCGATGTCGCCTATCGCTTCTTCTCCACCGAGAAGCGCAAGTTCATCGTCGCCGATACGCCGGGCCACGAGCAATACACCCGCAACATGGTGACCGGCGCGTCCACCGCCGATCTCGCCGTGATCCTGATCGACGCGCGCAAGGGCGTGCTGACCCAGACCCGCCGCCATTCCTATCTCGCTCATCTGGTGGGCATCCGGCATATGGTGCTGGCGGTGAACAAGATGGATCTGGTCGGCTACGATCAGGCCATATTCGACGAGATCGTCGCCGATTACCGCGCCTTCGCGCAGAAGATCGGCATCGACGCCTTCACCGCGATCCCGATTTCCGGCCTGGCCGGCGACAATATCGCCAGCCGGAGCGAGAACACGCCCTGGCATGACGGGCCGACCCTGATCGAGCATCTCGAAACGGTCGATCTGGGGCTGGACGAGCGCACCGCCGCGCCGTTCCGCCTGCCGGTGCAGTGGGTCAATCGCCCCAATCTCGATTTCCGGGGCTTTGCCGGGCAGATCGCCGCCGGCACAATCCGGCCGGGCGACGCGGTGCGGGTGATCCCTTCGGGCAAGACCAGCACGGTGGCCCGGATCGTGACCCTGGATGGCGATCTGGATCAGGCCGTGGCCGGGCAGTCGATCACCCTGACGCTGACCGACGAGATCGACTGTTCGCGCGGCGACGTGATCTGCGCGGCGGACGATCCGGCCGAGGCGGCCGACCAGTTCGAGGCGACCGTGGTGTGGATGGCCGAGGAGGAGATGATCCCCGGCCGCAATTACCTGATGAAGATCGGGACGCAGACCGTTTCCGCCACCGTCCATCAGCCGAAATACCGGGTGGACGTGAACACGCTGGAGCATCTGGCCGCCAAGACGCTGGGCCTCAACGACATCGGCATCTGCGAGCTGGCCACCGACAAGCGGATCACCTTCGAGCCTTACATTACCAACAAGGACATGGGCGGCTTCATCCTGATCGACCGGATGACCAATGCCACCGTGGCCGCCGGAACGCTGCATTTCGCGCTGCGCCGCGCCCAGAACGTGCATTGGCAGGCGCTCGACGTCACGCGCCAGGCCCATGCCAAGCTCAAGCACCAGACACCGCATGTCCTGTGGTTCACCGGCCTGTCCGGCTCCGGCAAGTCGACCATCGCCAATCTGGTCGAGAAGAAGCTGCATGCCTTGGGCAAGCACACCTTCCTGCTCGATGGCGACAATGTCCGGCACGGGCTGAACAAAGACCTCGGCTTTACCGAGGCCGACCGGATCGAGAATATCCGCCGGGTGGGCGAAGTGGCCAGGCTGATGACCGATGCCGGGTTGATCGTGCTGACCGCCTTTATCAGCCCGTTCCGGGCCGAACGCGAGATGGTGCGCAACCTGCTGCCGGAAGGCGAATTCGTGGAGATCTTCATCGACACACCGCTGGAAGTGGCGGAAAGCCGGGACGTGAAGGGCCTCTACAGGAAGGCGCGGGCCGGGGAGCTGAAGAACTTTACCGGCATCGACAGCCCCTATGAACGGCCCGAAGCGCCCGAAATCCATATCGATACGACCCGCATCTCGCCCGAGGATGCGGCGGAGCTGGTGGTGGATCATATCGTCGGCGCCTGGATGCCGGAGATATGACGGATGCCGAACTGGCGGCGCGGGTGGCCTATGCCGCCGGACGCATCCTGGTGGATGTCCGCCATAGCGGGCTGCTGAACGACAAGGCGCTGGGCCGGACCGGGGACGAGACGGCCAACCGCTTCATCGTGGACGCGCTGCGCCGGCAGCGGCCGGACGATGGGCTGCTGTCCGAGGAATGCAGGGACACGCCGGAGCGGCTCGGCAAGTCCCGGGTGTGGATCGTCGATCCGCTCGACGGCACCCGCGAATATGGCGAAAAGCGCGCGGACTGGGCGGTCCATGTCGCCCTGGCGATAGACGGCGTGGCGGTGGAAGGCGCGGTCGCCCTGCCCGGCCTGGGCGAAGTGCTGCGGACCGACGTGCCACGCGCCCTGCCGCCCGCGGGCCAGCCGCTGCGCATGGTGGTGAGCCGCACGCGCCCCGCCCGCGAAGCGCTGGCGGTGGCGAAGGCGCTGGGCGCCGGGCTGGTGCCGATGGGCTCGGCCGGAGCCAAGGCCATGGCGATCATTCGCGGCGAAGCCGACATCTATCTCCATTCCGGCGGCCAGTATGAATGGGATTCGGCCGCGCCGGTCGCCGTGGCCGCCGCGCATGGCCTGCATTGCTCGCGCATCGACGGCAGCCCGCTGGTCTATAATCGGCCCGATGTTTCCATGCCGGACCTGCTGATCTGCCGGAAGGAGCACGCCGCGCAGGTGCTGGAAGAAGTTACCAAGGCGCACGCCGGCCCGGATTGAAGCCCGCCCGTGGCTTTTGCCGGCCCGTCACGCGTGAATGCGCCGGGCTGCCGCAAAATTGTCATAGCCCGCGCGCATGGGGGCGCCATGAAGCACAGCCCCATGACCGCGACCGCCTTGCCACCCGCCACGCGGCGTCATTTCCTGCAGGCCACGGGCACCGCCTTTGCCGCGCTGCTGGCCAGTGGATGCACCGCCGGAGTGGGGCTCGCCACGACGCCCTCGCCATCCTCGCCATACAGCCCGCTGCGGGCGGACCCCGCCGGCCTGCTCGACCTGCCGGAAGGGTTTTCCTATCGGGTCCTGTCCCGCCTGGGCGACGCCATGGACGATGGCGGCACCGTGCCCGACAATGCCGACGGCATGGGTTGCCTGGCGCTGCCCGGCGGAGAGATCGTGCTGGTGCGCAATCACGAGCTGAAGCCGCACCACGGCACGGGCGGCCCCCTGGCCGGCGGCTATGACCGCAAGCCCGATGGCGCCGTCCTGCCCGGCGGCACCACCACCCTCGTGCTCGATCCCGGCACGCTAGAGATCAAGCGCCAGTTCCGTTCGCTGGCCGGCACGATCCGCAATTGCGCCGGGGGCACGACCCCCTGGGGAAGCTGGCTCACCTGCGAGGAAGACCTGACCTTGCCGGGAGCCGCCGCTACGCGCGACCATGGCTGGGTGTTCGAGGTTCCAGCCGATGCGGCGGGGCTGGTGGAAGCGCTGCCCCTGAAGGCGATGGGGCGCTTCAACCACGAAGCGGCGGCGGTCGATCCGGCCACCGGCATCGTCTATATGACCGAGGATCGCGACGAGGGCCTGCTCTATCGCTTCATCCCCGATGCACCCGGCAGGCTGGCCCGGGGCGGGCGGCTGCAAGCGCTCGCCGTGCCGGGCAAGGGGCTTCCCGACAGCCGCAACTGGTCCGGCAGCCGGATGACGGTGGGCGAATGGCTCGAAGCAGGCTGGATCGATCTCGACGAGGTGGAAAGCCCGCAGGACGATCTGCGCATCCGGGGCGCGGCCAGCGGGGCGACCCTGTTCGCGCGCGGCGAAGGCATCCATATGGGCGAGGGCGAGCTTTATTTCTGCTGCACGTCCGGCGGAGCGAAGAAGCTGGGGCAGGTCTTCCGCCTCAGGCTGCCGCAAGCCGGCCCCGCCAGCCTGCAGCTGTTCTTCGAATCGACCCGGCCCGACCAGTTCAATTTCGGCGACAACCTGACCGTCGCGCCGAGCGGGCACCTGATCGTCTGCGAAGACCAATATACCGATGTGGTCGACAATCATCTTCGCGGCATCACCCCGGCCGGGGCGGCCTATCCGTTCGCCCGCCTGCGCCGCCAGACCGAACTGGCGGGGGCCTGCTTCTCGCCGGACGGGCAGACGCTGTTCGTAAACCTCTACAGCCCGGCGATGACCCTGGCCATTCACGGGCCCTGGGCCGCCTGACTTGCCGGAGCGGGGAGCGCTCGCGATAGTCCGATCCGGTGCTTACCGGCATTGCGCCGCCGCCATAAGAGTTTATGCTTGGGCATCCTGCGGCAATCGGGATTGAGGGCCGGAAACGCCAGCCTATGGGCAGCTTGCCGGAACGATAGCAAGAGCAAGCCATACCAAAAAAGGACGGCCGGGTGTGAGCCAAGCGGCGGAAACAAGCGTGAGAGTTGTCCAGCGCGTGGGCAATGCCATCGGTGTCATGGGATATACGCGCGGTCTGCGGCAGCCATCCCTGCTCGCCCGGTTGCAAAAAAGCGCAGCCGTGCCCGCAAGCATCGTGGAATCGGTGGAGGATTTCGTCACCCGGCGCTTCGGGCCGGTCAAGCCGGTGCCCGACGTGGCCGATGCGGATTCCCGGATCGTCCATGTCGTGCAATGGGTCCGGGCGATATTGGAGGCAAGCGGCCACGTCATCCTCGAAGACAGCCTGATCTTCAAGGACGATGCAGACGATTCCGATATCTGGACGGTGATCCAGCCTTGCGGGAATTTCAACGCCTGCGTCGCCTCCATCGATCTGGCGATGCAACTGCTGTGCGCGGCCGCGCAATCCGGCGAGGCGGAACCGGAGAATCTGGCGGCTTCCCTGGAAAGCCTGGCGGAGAAATACGCCAAGGCGGTCAGGCACGGCGTGCTCCAGGGTTTCAACGCATTCCATTTCCTGTCCGCGGCCCATTCGCTCAATATCCCATGGTTCCGGCTTGCCCCGAACCATATCCAGTTCGGTCATGGCGCCGCGTCGCGCCTGCTCGACAGTTCCTTTACCGATCGCACATCGCAGATCGGGACCAGCATAGCCCGCGAGAAGCAATTGGGTTCGCAGGTTCTGCGCTCGGCCGCCCTTCCGGTCGCCAGCCATAAATTGGCCAGGTCCGCGGACGAGGCGGCGCAGATCGCCAGCCAGCTGGGATACCCGGTGGTGGTCAAGCCGGGCGATCTCGACGGCGGGGTGGGCGTCGCGGCCTACCTGCTCGACGAAAACGCCGTGCGCAAGGCATTCGACCGCGCCAAGGCCCATTCCGGCCTGATCCTGGTCGAAAAGCATTTCATCGGGCGCGATTACCGCATCCAGCTCGTCAATGGCGAAGTCCATGGCATTCTGGAACGCGAGCCGGGCGGCGTGACCGGCGACGGGAAGCACACGATCCGCCAATTGGTGGAGCGCCAGAACCGGGAACGCGCCACCGCGACGGACGACCGCCGCCACCTTCACCCCATCGAATGGGACGAGGATGCGGAGGCGATGCTGGCCCATGCCGGGCTGGAATCGTCCTCGGTTCCGGCAAAGGGCGCGTTCGTCCGGCTCCGGGGCGCAGCGAACGTCGCCAGCGGCGGCATTCCCAGGCCGGTTCCGGTGGAGGCGGCCCATCCGGACAACATCGATCTCGCCAAGCGGGCGGTGCGGACCTTGCGGCTCGACGTGGCGGGCGTGGATCTTCTGATCCCCGATATCGGCATAAGCTGGCTGTCCTCCGGGGCCATCATCTGCGAGGTGAATGCCCAGCCGCAAATGTTCACGACGATGCACGAGCCGATGCTGCGGAGCCTGTTCAACGGAACCGATGGGCGCATTCCCATTGCCCTCGTGCTCTCGCCCGGCCCGGGCGAAACGGTGAGCGCCGCCCTGCATGAACGGATGCGCACTGCCTGGCCGGGCGCCGGGCTGTCCAATTGGGAACAGGCAAGGATCGGCGGAACGGCGATAAGCAGCGAACCGCTCACCCTCTTCCAGGGCGGCCGCGCCCTGATGCAGGACCCCGGGGTCGACGCCATCGTCCTTTCGACCAGTTCCGACGCCTCTGGGAACAGCTGGCCGTTCGACAGGGTGGACCTGATCGTCCTGGCCGGGAATGGAGAAGCGGAAACGGCGGAAACCGAACAAACCATGCTCCAGCTCGCCCGGTCGGCGCGATGGCTGCAACCCCGGCAGGTCATGGCCGACGGAAGCTCTCCGGCCTGCCTCGCCGCCGCGCGCTACCTCAAGGATCATGCGCCCTGCCGGACGATCGACGGGAAGGGCGCGGCCGGGCCGGCGCGGCGGCTGGCCGAAGCGGCATTCGCCTATCTGACCACCGGCTCTCTTCCGGCCGCATCCGGCCCATCGAAAGCCCGCAAGGCCCGTTCGGCCGCGGAGGCAGCGTGACGGGCGCGCCGCCTGCGCGACGCAACATATTGATAACCGCCGCTCCAATCGGCTTCGGACCTGCCTCCAAGGCATGGCTGATAGCCGAGGAGCTGAGGCGGACGCATTCCGTCACGATCAATATCTCGGGCGACGCCGCCGAGTTTCTGCAAGCCAATGCCCAGCCGGATGTGCCCTTGGTGAACGGCGCCTTCGGCGACGTATTCCATGATCGCGCGTCTCTGGCCGGATTCGATGCATTCATCGCGGTCAACCAGATGGTCGCCATGGCGCGGCTGGCGAGAATCGGCCTGCCCGGCCGCTCCATCCTTGTCGACAGCCTGACCCACTGGCGCAGCAAGGTGGACGAGATTCAGGCCTCCGCCGGGCTGCTCGCGCATCTGGTGCAGGACTATCCCGCCCTTGAAGGTGCGCTGTCGCAAACATTGCCGCCAGAGGTCACGGCCGTGGCGCCGATCATCCATCGCGGCGCGAGGCAGGGCGAAAAGCGCGGCATCGTCATCCACACCGGCGGCATGGCGGTGCCGACCGATGTCGGGGTTCCCTTCCGGGAAGCGGTCATCCGGCTTTTCGGCCTTACGCTCGAAGCGGCGCTGGAGAAGCGCGGCGAGGTTTCGTTCCTGGGCAATCCCTATGCCATTCGCCATATCCCCGGAGTGGAGCGGGCCACAATCCTCGGTTCGGTCAGCCCGGTCCAGGCGGCCGAGGCGATCGGCAAGGCAGAACTGCTGATAAGCACGCCCGGAATAGGCGCGGTGTATGAGGCGATCAGCCAGGACACGCCGGTCATCCTGCTTCCGCCCACCAACAGCACCCAGATTTCCCATTACCGGGTCCTGACCGGCCAGGGCATGGCGGGCACGCTGCCCGCTTCCATCCGCGACAAGCTGGCGCAGGTGATGGAACATCTCGCGTGGGAGAAGCACAAGCCCTATCTGATCGAACAGCTCGCCAGGAATGCCCCTGCAGCGCTGGCGGGCCTGAAGCCGCTGCTCGGCGCCTTCCTCGACCCGGCGCATGAAGCCCGACGCACCCAGGCGATCCTGGCCGGGCGCAGGATGTTCTCCGCGCTGGCGACCCTGCCCGCGACGCAGGCCATCGAGACAGCGCTGGCGAGCCTGCCCAACGCCGCCCCGCCCGCGCCTGCAACCCCGCGCGCGGTTCCCGATAGCGTGGCGGAGCCGCCGCAACCGCTGGCCCATTTCGTCGCAAGCCTGCCGAAGGTCGAGCTGCATCTCCATCTGGAAGGCGCGCTGTCGCCCGATTTCACCCTGGGCCTTGCCCAGAGGCACAGGATTCCCTTGCCGTTCAAGGACCCGGCCAGCTTCTTCAAGCCGGCCTCCTACGCGGATTTCGCCGCTTTCGCGAACCGCATCCTGTTCAATGCCCATTGCCTGCGCAATCCGCGCGATTTCGAGGATGCGGCCTTCGCGCTGGGCGAGCTGATCCATGCGTCGTGTGTCCGCTATGCCGAAGTGATGTGGACCCCCCAGCTCTATCTCAACCGCGCCATCGGGCTGGACGGAATCCTCGCCGCGCTCGATCGCGGACGGGCGCGGGTGCGCGAAGCATTTGGCATCGAGCTGCGCTGGATCGCCGACCTGGTGCGCAGCTATCCTGGCCCGGCCCCGCAAATCGCGCAATGGGCCTGCCTGCCGCAATCGCGCGCGCGCGGCATGGTGGCGCTGGGCCTGGGCGGCCCGGAGGCGAACCATCCGGCCCGGCCCTTCGCCGCCTGCTTCGAACATGCCGCCCGCAACGGGCTTGGCCGCAATCCTCATGCCGGGGAGAACGATGGGCCGGCCAGCATCGTGGAGACGCTCGATCTGCTCAAGCCGGATCGGATCGCCCACGGCATCAGGGCGGTGGACGATCCATCGCTGATGGCGCGGATAGCGGACCAGGGCGTGGTGCTGGATATCTGCCCCAGCAGCAATATCCGGCTGGGGGTGCGGCCCGATTATGCGCAGCTTCGCCTGGACCGGCTGCGCGGGGCGGGCTGCAGGATCACGCTCAACACCGACGATCCGGCCCTATTCGACACCGATCTCAACCGGGAATACCGGATCGCGATGCAGCATTGCGGGCTGGATGCCGCCGCCATCGGGGAATGCATCGCGACCGCGGTGGAGGCGGCCCGGCTGGACGGCGAGGCCAAGGACCGGCTGCGCGCGGAGATTCTTCCCGAGGTCGCGCGGCTGGTGCGGGCCTATGCCGGGTCCGCCGGGGAATCCACGCTTCGTCCGGTGTAAGGCAGGGGCCGTCCCGGATATCGCCAAATCCGATGAAATGGCCCGTATCCACTAACAAAGGCTTTACCATAAGCCGCTAGTGTCGGGCCATGTCCCCGAAGCCTGGCAACGTCGCACGGCTGCAGGAAGCAGCATTGGAACTTCTGGCGATCCAGAAGGCGATCGCGTCCGTCAGCGATGATCGCGACCAGGTTCTGCAAGCGGTCGTCGACGGCGCCCTGCGCCTTTTTCCCTTTGCCTGCGGGGCGATCATCGAGATGCGCAGAGACGACCAGCTGGTCTACACCGCGATGAGCGGGCGGGTCGATCATCTGCTGGGCGCATCGATTCCGATAGAGGGCAGCCTGTCGGGCAAATGCATCCGCACCGGCAAGGGATTCATCTGCGAGGACAGCGAAGCCGATCCCCGCATCAATCGCGCGATATGCCGCCGCGTCGGGCTGCGATCCGCGGTGATGGTGCCATTGCCGCTGCAGAACGAGCAGGTGGGGGTGCTGAAGATCTATTCCGATCAGGTCGGCGCGTTCGACCACGCCGACCTGCTGCTGAGCGAACTGCTGGTTTCGCCCATCGCATTCGGATTGGCCAGCGCGGCCCAGGCTGCCTCCGCGCGGGCGCATGACGAAATATCCCGGCGCTTCGAAGCGACGTTCCACCAGGCCGCCGTGGGCATCGCGCACGTCGCGGTCGACGGCCGCTTCATGATGGTGAACGACCGCTTCTGCGAGATTGCCGGCCATCCCCGGGAAACCCTCATTGCCGGGGGCTTCCAGCAGATCACGCATCCCGAAGACCTCGACAGCGATCTGGCGAAGGTGGCCTTGCTTATCAATGGCGCGATCGACCACTATTCCATGGAAAAGCGCTATGTCCGCAAGGACGGCGCGACCAGCTGGGTCAATCTGACGGTGTCCGCGGTGCGGAACGACTGCGGCGAGGCGAGTTTCTTCGTCGCCGTGGTCGAGGATATCTCGCGGCGCAAGCGGGCCGAACTGGTGGCCTCGCGGGACATGCTGACCGGCCTTCCCAATCGCCTGGCCATGCTCGAAGAACTGAAACTGATGCTGGCGGACCGGCCCGACGGGAAGATGGCGAGCGTGGCGTTCCTCGATCTCGATGCGTTCAAGCAGGTCAACGACCGTCTGGGCCACACCGCCGGCGACCGCTGCCTCGTCACCATATCGCGAACGCTGCAGGCCTCGCTCAGAAGCTCGGATACTCTCTACCGGATCGCCGGAGACGAATTCGTCCTGCTCTCGCCGGATATAGGCGGCGAGGAATTGCGCCTGCTCCTGTCGGGGCTGGAACAGGCGATCGACCGGATATCCGATGCGAACGGGTGGGGCGTCGGCATCAGCATCGGCGCGGTCCTGGTTCCGCCGGGCGGCTCGACCAGCCCGGAAGCCCTGCTGGAAGCGGCCGATCAGCTGATGTATCGCGTCAAGCGCAAGGAATTTCCCGCGCCGGCCATCGCCGTCTTCCCCCGGAAGGAAACCGCCCGGCCCAGCAAGGCGCAGGCGGCCTGAATCGAACGAAATCTGCGGTGCTTCGAGTCAGGCGAACGATGGTTTCGCCCCGCCCTTCGGCCTGCCGCCCGATCGCTAAGCGGTGCGGCGCCGGTTGGCGGATGCGCGCGAACGCGTTAGGGGCCGATGATGCTGCGCCTTTCCGGACTGACCCTGCCGCTCGACCATGCTGCGCAAGCCCTGCCCGTGGCCATCTGCGCCCGGCTCGGCATAGAGCCGGACCGGCTGCGCGGCCACGAGATCGTCCGGCGCGGCAATGACGCCCGGCGCAGGAACGCGATCCTGCTGGTCTATACCGTGGATGTCGAGCTGGCGGACGAGGCGGAAGTCTTGGCCCGGTTTGCAGGCGATCACGAGGTCAGGCCAAGGCCGGACACCGATTACCGTTTCGTGGCGCAGGCCCCGGAAGGCTGGTCCGGCCTGCGCCCGGTGGTGATCGGGGCCGGGCCATGCGGCCTGTTTGCCGGGCTGATCCTGGCCCAGATGGGCTTTCGCCCGATCATCCTCGACCGGGGCAAGATCGTGCGCGAGCGCACCAGGGACACCTGGGGGTTGTGGCGGCACTCGCAGCTCAACCCCGATTCCAACGTGCAGTTCGGGGAAGGCGGCGCGGGCACCTTTTCCGACGGCAAGCTCTATTGCCGGGTGAAGGACCCGCGCTTCCTCGGCCGCAAGGTGCTGGAGGAATTCGTCAAGGCGGGCGCGCCCGACGACATATTGTTCGAGGCGCACCCCCATATCGGCACCTTCCGCCTCGTCACCATGGTCGAAAGCATGCGCCGCACGATCGAGGGACTGGGCGGCGAATATCGCTGGCAGACACGGGTCGACGAACTGGAGCTGGAGCGTGAAGCGGATGGCCGCCAGCGGCTGCGCGGCCTGCACCTGCACGACGGCAGCTTCCTGGAAGCCGGTCATGTCGTCCTCGCGGTGGGCCACAGCGCGCGGCCCACTTTCGAGATGCTGCACCGGCGCGGCGTCCACATCGAAGCCAAGCCCTTCTCCATCGGGGTACGGATCGAACATCCGCAATCATGGGTGGACGAGGCGCGCTACGGCAAGTTCGCCAGGCATCCTATCCTTGGCGCGGCGGCCTACAGCCTCACGCACCATGCCTCGAACGGCCGCGCCGTCTACAGCTTCTGCATGTGCCCCGGCGGGCGGGTGGTGGCCGCAACATCTGAGGAAGGCCGCGTCGTCACCAATGGCATGAGCCAGTATTCGCGGGCCGAATTCAACGCCAATTCCGGGCTGGTCGTGGCGATCGAGCCGGAGCGAGACTATCCGGGCGGGCCGCTGGCCGGGATCGAGTTTCAGCGGCATTGGGAATCGCTGGCCTATGTCGCAGGCGGATCGTCCTATGCCGCGCCGGGGCAAAAGGTCGGAGATTTTCTTGCAGGCCGCCCATCCACTGCTTTGGGCACCGTCATCCCATCCTACAAGCCAGGCGTGACAATGACCGATCTGTCGCAATGCCTGCCGGGCTTCGCCATCGAGGCCATGCGCGAGGCACTGCCGGTGTTCGGGCGGCAGATCGCGCGCTACGATGATCCCGACGTGGTGATGACCGGGGTGGAAACCCGCACCTCCTCGCCGGTGCGGATCACGCGCGGCAAGGATTTCCAGAGCCTCAATGTCGCGCGACTGTTCCCGGCGGGCGAAGGCGCGGGATATGCCGGCGGCATCCTTTCCGCCGCGATCGACGGGATCAAGGTGGCGGAAGCCGTCGCCAAGAGCATCCTGGCCGAGTGACCCGCGACATGACGCAGCGCCATTATGACGCCATCGTCCTTGGCGCGGGCGCCGCCGGAATGATGTGCGCGATGACGGCGGGGCCCGGGGGCAAGCGCGTGCTGCTGGCCGACCATGCCGATGCGCCGGGCAGGAAGATCCTGATCTCCGGCGGCGGGCGCTGCAACTTCACCAACATCCACACCGCCGCCGACCGCTATATCTCGGGCAATCCGCATTTCGCCAAATCCGCGCTGGGCCGCTACAGCCCGCAGGATTTCATCGCGCTGGTCGACCGCCACGGCATCGCCTGGCACGAAAAGACGCTGGGCCAGCTGTTCTGCGACGGGTCCGCCCGCCAGATCGTGGAGATGCTGGCGGGCGAATGCACCGCCGCCGGAGTCGCGCTCATGCTCGGCCGGCCGGTGACCGCCATCGGCCACGGCGACGGGCTGTTCCGCGTGACCATCGGCGGCACGGAATGGAGCGCGCCCGCGCTGGTCCTCGCCACGGGCGGGCCTTCCATCCCCAAGCTGGGCGCGACCGGCTTCGCCTATGACGCCGCGCGCCGCTTCGGCCTGTCCGTGGTGCAGCCCCGCCCCGCGCTGGTGCCGCTCACGCTGGGCGCGGAGGAAGCGCTGTTCCATTCGCTGTCCGGGGTTTCGGCCGAGGTCGAGGTGCGCTGGAACAAGACCCGCTTTCGCGAGGCCGCGCTGTTCACCCATCGCGGCCTGTCAGGCCCGGCCATCCTCCAGATCTCGTCCTACTGGCAGCACCGCACCGGGATCGGTGTGGATTTCCTGCCCGATGCCGCGCCGGACTGGCTGTTGACGCAGAAGCGGGAGCGCCCGCGCATGTCGCTGCGCCGCGCCCTCGCGGCAAGCCTGCCCGAGCGACTGGCCGAAGCCCTGCTCGAAAAGCTGGATATACAGGGCGAACTCGGCAACCTGCCGGACAAGGCTCTGCGTGCGATCCAGGCCCGGCTCACCGACTGGCGCTTCACTCCCACGGGTACGGAAGGCTTCGCCAAGGCGGAAGTGACGGCGGGCGGCATATCCGTCGCCGGGCTGTCCTCCCGCACCATGATGGCCGATCATCTGCCGGGCCTCTACGCCATCGGCGAGGCGGTGGATGTCACCGGCTGGCTGGGTGGATATAATTTCCAGTGGGCCTGGGCGAGCGGGTGGGCCGCCGGGCAAGCGATCGCCGAAGGCGCTTGAACCGCCGCGACCGCCGATCAGAAATCCAGATCGAACCGCGATCCGAACACATGCACGCCGTAATCGGTGCGTCCGTCGATCAGCGGAACCGCGCCCTGATAATCGAGATAGCCGTAATTCAGGTTGAACCGCAGATACTGGATCGGGGTCCAGATCAGCGAGGCGAGATAGCCGTTCTGGATACCGCCCCTGATGTCCTTACTGTCGAGATCGAGGTGATCGTAGCGCAGATTGACCTGCAGCGCCCCGATCCCGCCCTTGCCGAGAGGATTGCCCGGGCGGGTATTGCCGAAGAACCCGTTCCCGTAGGCCCGGCTGTCGGCGGTCAGGAAATAGCCGATCTCCGCATAGCCGCCCCGGAAGTCCGCCGTCACGCCGTCGAGCCGGTCGGGCCGGAGCCAGTGCATTTCCGCCGCCATATGCCATCGCCCGCTGATCGCCGCCATCTCGACGCCGTAGGAAAGCTCTTCCCTGACGGCCAGCCCGGCCGTTCCGATCAGCCGGCTGTTGGCGGAATGGACAAAGGGCCGCTGCCGATAGCGCAGCGGCGCATCGCTCAATCGCCCGAGCTTGCGCCAATGCGCCGAGGCCCCGAAATGAAGCTGGGTGGAACCGAATTTGGGAGCATAGACCACCCGGCCATCGGTGCTGAAGCTATTGTTTTCGTCGCCGCCTTCAGGCCCGTCGCTCTGGTTGGCAAGCGCTTCGACATCGTCGGTGAATATCCCGAACTGCCCGAGGAACGGCCCCTTCTGATATTGCGCGGAAAGCCCGAGCCGCCGTTCGAAGTTGAACGCATCGGTGAAGGCGGCGCGCTCCATGAAGCTGCCGGTGGTGTCGCCGGTCAATTCGTCGAGCGACTGGAACTGGTTGTGGTTGCCCAGCGTCAGCAGCCAGCCGCCGGTCCTGTAAGTGAGGAAGGTATCGACCAGATCGACGCCGTTGTCGGAAAATTCCGCCTCCAGCTTGTATCCGAACCCGCTGCCCAATTCGCCTTCGCCGCCCAGCCGGACTCTCCGGAACTCGCTGGAAAAGCCCAGCCCCTTGTCGTCCAGGCCCGACGGCACGGAGACATAGTTGGCATCGGCCTGGATGCGGCCCTTCACCTTGAAGGACCGATCCCCCTCGGCGATGCGCGGCGATCCCTTCCATTCGATCCGGGGTTCTTCGCGCGGCCGCCCGGCCGCTTGCGGTTCCGCCTGCTCCGTGCTTTCGACCAGGCGCTTTTCCAGATCCTCAACCCGCGATTTCAGGCGCGCGATCTCCTCGCGCAGGGCAATCGCCTCTTCTTCCGTGATCGGGCGCGCCTCCGCCTGCGATGTCACCGCCAGACCGATTGCAAGCGCGCTGGCGATGCCGGCGGAATATGTCTTCATGCGCTCTCCGACAAATCTCGCGCGGTGGGATCGCCTCGCC